>OKUA01000841.1_pt1 | contig 20088 bp, 14 predicted proteins | sample 1606501 | NCBI WGS metagenome assembly OKUA01 (sample SAMEA3879608, study PRJEB24766) | human gut metagenome | biome: human-associated habitat; feature: feces | place: USA | collected 1985/1987
CATGAAACCTACTTCACGGCCACCTACACCGATATCGCCTGCCGGTACGTCGGTCTCAGGACCGATATGGCGCCACAACTCTAACATGAATGCCTGTACGAAACGCATTACCTCTGCGTTTGACTTGCCACGTGGAGAAAAGTCGGAACCGCCTTTGCCACCACCCATCGGCAGTGTAGTCAGTGAATTCTTGAATGTTTGCTCAAAGGCAAGGAATTTAAGGATACTGAGGTTTACAGAAGCATGGAAACGGATACCGCCTTTGTACGGGCCGATAGCGTTGTTGTGCTGAACGCGGTAACCCATGTTAGTCTGTACGTTACCTTTGTCGTCTACCCAAGTTACACGGAACTGATATACTCTGTCTGGAATGCAAAGACGTTCTATCAGATTGGCTTTGTCGAATTCAGGGTGTTTGTTGTATTCTTCTTCAATGGTAGAAAGTACTTCCTCTACTGCCTGATGATACTCCGGTTCATTGGGGAACCTTCTCTTTAAATCTTCTAATACCTTAGCTGCATTCATAATTGTTTTCTTTTATAAGTTGAGTTTATAAGTTTGCGAATATTGTTCTCTCTTGCGGTTGCAAAAGTAAATATAAAAATTGAACTTGCAAACATTTTATAAAGAAAAACGGGATAAAATATCAAAAATGATATTTTATCCCGCAAAAATAGAATAAAAAGATATTATTTATTCTTTTTAAGTGATTTGTAAACGGGAATGAATACTAATGCTGCCGAAATGATAAGCATTACTATTGTTGGGCCGTCAATACGTTCGGCATATACCAATACTATATAGCAAAGCGCCACCCAAAGCAGGATGATGCAAACTATTTGTGATCTGGATAGCGGACGTTTCATTTACCTGCTTTTTTCTTGTCTACAATCGCGTCGATAACAGCTACTGCCGTAATGTTTACGATGTCGCGCACGGAGCTTTCGATGTCGGTAAAGTGAATCGGTTTGTTCAGTCCCATCTGTATCGGGCCGATGAATTCCGTATCCGGATCCATCGCCTGCAATAACTGATATCCTGCATTGGCAGAACTCAGGTTCGGGAATACCAACGTATTGACATCTTTGCCGTAGAGACGTGTAAACGGATATTTAGAGTCACGAAGTGTACGGTTCATGGCAAAGTTCACCTGCATTTCACCGTCAATGGCCAATTCCGGGTATTCTTTCTGCATGTATGCTACTGCTTCATGTACTTTAAGCGGGCTACCTGCCTGATCGGAACCGAAATTGGAGTAACTCAACATGGCAATCGCCGGTGTATGGTTGAAGAACCGGACAGTCTGGTCTGCTAATTTGGCTATATCTATTAAAGTGGAAGCATCCGGATGCCGGTTGATCAAAGTATCTGCCAGGAAGTAAGTTCCTTTTTTGGAATTCAGGATGTGCATGGTCCCGAAATGATTGTATTCCGGGCGGATGCCGATCACCTCTTTGGCTACTTTGATGGTATTGCTGTATTTGGTATACAATCCGGTGATGAATGCGTCGGCATCTCCGGTTTCCACCATCATCATACCGAAGTAGTTACGTTCGAACATTTTGTCATTGGCTTCATCGTAGGTGGCTCCTTCGCGGGCACGTTTCTGTGAAAGGATCTGTGCGTAACGTTCGCGGCGTTCTGCTTCGCGGTCATGGCGCAGATTGACGATTTCGATACCTTCCAGACTCAGGTCGAGTTCTTTTGCCAGTTTCTCGATACGTTCTTCGTTACCTAATATAATAGGATGGCAGATACCCTCCGCTTTTGCTTCTACGGCAGCTTTCAGCATGTTCGGGTGACCGCCTTCGGCAAATACGACACGTTGCGGGTGGCGGCGTGCCGTGTCATAGAGTTGGCGGGTAAGCTGGGATTCTTGTCCCATGAGTTCGCGGAGATGTGTTTTGTATCCATCCCAGTCTTCGATATTCTTACGGGCTACGCCGCTTTCCATAGCAGCACGGGCTACGGCGATGGAAACTTCCGTTATCAGACGTGGATCTACCGGTTTCGGTATGAAGTATTCCGGGCCGAACGTGAAATTGTTTACATGATAAGCTTCATTTACCACATCGGGTACAGGCTGCTTGGCCAGATTGGCAATTGCGTGTACGGCAGCTATTTTCATCTCTTCGTTGATCGCTTTTGCCTGCGTATCCAGAGCACCACGGAAGATATACGGGAAACCGATTACGTTGTTAATCTGATTCGGATAATCGGAACGTCCGGTTGCCATCAGCACGTCCGGACGGGCGGACATGGCATCTTCATAAGAGATTTCCGGTGTCGGATTGGCCAGGGCGAATACGATAGGAGAAGGAGCCATACTGCGTACCATGTCTTGCGACAGCACGTTGCCTTTAGACAGGCCTAAGAAAACGTCTGCTCCCTTGATGGCTTCTGCTAAGGTATGGATATCCGTACGGTCGGTGGCGAAATAACGCTTTTGTTCGTTCAGATCGGTACGCGCTTTGCTGATTACGCCTTTACTGTCCAGCATGACAATGTTTTCAAGGCGTGCGCCGAGTGATACGTATAGTTTGGTACACGATACGGCAGAGGCGCCGGCACCGTTTACTACGATTTTTACATCTTCAATTTTTTTACCGGCCACTTGCAAGGCATTTACCAGTCCGGCACTCGAGATGATGGCCGTTCCGTGTTGGTCATCGTGCATTACGGGAATGTCGAGTTCCTCTTTCAGGCGGCGTTCTATTTCGAAACATTCCGGAGCTTTGATATCTTCGAGGTTGATACCTCCGAAAGTCGGTGCAATGGCTTTGACAGCCTCGATAAATTTATCCGGGTCTTTTTCATCGACTTCGATGTCGAATACATCGATACCGGCATAGATTTTAAACAGAAGGCCTTTTCCTTCCATTACCGGTTTGCCGCTCAGTGCACCTATATCTCCCAAACCAAGGACGGCTGTTCCATTGGAGAGCTACCAGATTGCCTTTGGCTGTATATTTATAAGCATCCTGCGGGTTCTTTTCAATTTCAAGACATGGTTCGGCCACACCGGGCGAGTAAGCAAGCGATAAGTCGGTTTGTGTACTGTAGGGTTTGGTTGGAACTACTTCAATTTTACCGGGTTTGCCCTGTGAGTGATAGAGCAAAGCGGCTTCTTTCGTTATTTTTGCCATGATAGTGCGTTTTAATAAAAGTTATCATTTGTCTGCAAATGTAGGAATAAAAGTTAGAAACTGTAGTCTATCTGTCATAAATTCTATTAAACTAATAACATAAAGGCACAAAAAGAGAAACGATACTTCTTCTTTTCGTGCCTTTATTGCATATTTATAACAAAGTTACTGTATGAATGTTTTCGGTCCGAGGATGTCGTACATGTCGCTTACATTCCGGGTACGCAGTATTTCTCCGTTAGGGGCATAAAAAAGCTGATATTTAATGTCTACGTTCGGCTGTCCCACTTTGATGACGATGATCGGCTCCCATTTCGGAAACTCTACGTAAGTTACATCCAGAACTTCCCAGGCAGCATAGTTACTGGCTGCAAAGGCATTATATACAGGAGGGGTAAGGCGGTCCGTACTTATCAGTTCAGTCTGTATCATCACCCATTGCGCCTGTGTGTTGAACCAGACATTTTTCTCAAGGCCGTTCATCATGAAGTCGGCACAGTAATAACCGTCATCCTGCGACCAGGCTATGTCCTTGGCATCGGGATACATCTTTTTGAGTGCGGCCTGTACATTGGCCGGTGAATATCCGGCAAAGGCGGTGGTGGTAACTGCCAGCATGGCCAGCAATATACCGAATTTTAATTTTATCATAGTTAAAACAGTTTGGGTTAAGTGACTTTTGCCGATTAGAACAGCCAACCGTGAGAATTTGTTTTCTATGTTACCGCCGGTTTATGCAACATTATAATGTAGAGGAATGGTAAAGTCTATATTTTGGCTATATAGAAGTCTATATTTTTGCCATATAAAAGTCTATACCTTTACTCTGTAAAAAAGGTATATTTTTATATGCATTGATTATCAATGCATTATTTCGGATTGTTGGATTCTCCGATACTGACTTCATTAACAGGCCGGTTTGTCGTTATGTACCTGCTGTTTTCCGGTAATCTCCCGGTGACATTCCTTCATACCGTTTGAAATAACGTCCTAAATAGGATTGGTCGGGAAAACCCAGACGATCGGCTATTTCCTGCATACTTAATTCGGTGGATTGCAGTAAGACTTTTATTTCAAGGATCACATGTTGATCGATGATCTGCTTGGCCGAGGCACCATTGGTAATACTGCGGCAGATTCCGGTGAGGTACTTGGTGGAGATACAGAGGCGATCGGCATAAAAAGATACCTCACGCTCCGTGAGACAGTTTTCATGAATGAGTGCGATGAACTTTTTGAAAAGTTCGTCCTGGCGGTTGTGACCTTCCATATCGTCGCGGGTAAAGAAACGATGAACTTTATCATACACATCGAGCAGAAAGCTTTGCAGGTGATTGCGGGCTATCTGATAGCGGAAGTTATGGTCTTTATCGGCATAAAGGGAGATAGTGGCTTCCAGTAACCGGTTGATATTAGCTGTAAATTCATCGGGCAGTGTGAAGCAAGGTTTCTCTTTCAGAAAATGAAAAAAAGAGGGTTCGAGACGCAGACAAGCTTCACGAAACATATCACTGTGGGCTGCGAAATAAGAAACACGAAAATCGTTACTTTGTCCGGCAAGACTGATGACTGTGCCGGGGAGAAGAATCATTTGGGTATTTCGTATTATTTCATGTCGTTCAAGATCGATAAGTACCTGTCCCCAACCACTGTGGCAGAAAATAATAATCATACAGTCGAGTTTATACAGCCGACGGTGAAAAACTGCCAGATTGCTTGTGCCGGCTACGAACGGGCGTTCCCTTGAAAGGATGAGAGGGTTTTTATATTCCATAAGTAGTTCTTTATTTCACCTGCAAAAGTAGAGTTTTTTAGGGAATTTACGCTAATTTGTTCCAAAAATGAACAAAACTGTAAACAGTATGAAAAGTTTTCATCCGAAGAAAGCCGTTACCTTTGCCACGATCAAAAAAAGTAGAAAAATGGAGAATAGGAAATATAATTCAAGAAGGTTTGTCCTTGTATTTGCAGCATTGCTGTCGGCATTCGGCCCGTTTATGACCGATTTGTATCTGCCGGCTTTTCCGGAATTGATGGAATATTTCGGTACGACTACTTCCCTGATACAACTCAGTTTGACTTTTGGCGTGATCGGTTTGGCTGCCGGGCAGCTGGTTATCGGTCCGTTGAGTGATAAGTACGGGCGTCGTCGTCCGTTGATTTTATCTTTGACGGTGTTTGTAGTATCCACGCTTATTTGCTTATTATGCCGGGACGTGATTACATTTATCTGTTTCCGTCTTTTGCAGGGTATTGCTGCTGCCGGAGGAGTAGTGATTTCCCGTTCGATAGCTGTCGATCTATATGAAGGAAAAGAATTCACTCGTTTTTTTGCCATGCTGAGTGCTGTGCAGGGGTTGGCACCGATTGTAGCTCCTATTGCCGGTGGATTATTGTTAGGGATAACAGACTGGAGGGGTATTTTTGCAGTACTTCTTTTAATTGGTGTGGCGATCTTGGCGGCTGCTTTCCGTTTTCGCGAGTCGTTGCCCGAAGAACGCAGGCAAACAGGGAGTGTACTGGCCACTTTTGCAAATTTTCGTTCGGTGTTGGGTAATAAGCATTTTGTGTGCTACATGCTGATACAGTCGTTTGCAATGGGAGTATTGTTTGCATATATTTCCTCATCCCCGTTTATTTTTCAGACGGAATACGGGTTAACTCCGGTGATGTACAGCGTTTGTTTTGCTTTCAACGGATTGGCGATTATGACGGGAAATTTGATAGTTCCGAGATTTGGAAGCGAAGAACGGGCATTGGGTATAGGAGCCTGTTGTCTGCTGATAGCTTCGCTTGTATTGGCCGTTTGCCTGATGGGCGGCTGGTCCGTGGTTGCGATAGAAATAGGATTTTTGGTATTGCTTTTTTGTGTGGGCATGGTGCTGCCCACCTCTACCTCGCTGGCATTGGCATTGGAAAGAAAGAATTCGGGGAATGCTTCGGCGATGTTGGGATTCTTTCAATTTACTTTCGCCGGTTTGGTAGCTCCGTTAGTGGGACTGGGCGAGGTTTCGGTTGCTACAAGTTGGGTAATTGTCATAGCCAGTTGTGCAACGTGCGGATTGGTAGGGCTTTTATTAATGGCGACTTCTCATACTTTTTTTCAGAACACATCATATAAATAGTTTTTTTAATAGTTAGAACATGAAGAATCAGGTAAACAGATTGTTGCAAACGGCATTGGCCGTTTGCTGTTTGGTAGTGGCAAGTTGCCAGCAGGCACCTCCCGCTCAGGTAGAGGCAGAATACGAAGTAATGACCATCGCTCCGGCGGACAGAACGCTGACAAGTGTTTATTCTGCCACCATTCGTGGACGGCAAGACATTGAGATCTATCCGCAGGTATCCGGTTTTCTTACGAAGGTGTGTGTCACCGAAGGAGAACACGTACGTCAGGGGCAGACTCTTTTTATCATTGACCAAGTGGCTTACGAAGCTGCTTTGCAGACAGCCCAAGCCAATGTGAAGGCTGCTGAGGCCTCACTTGCTACGGCACAGTTGACTTATGACAGCAAACAGGAACTTTTCCGCCAGAATGTGGTTTCGGAATTCGATCTTAGTACGGCGCATAATTCATTGCTGACAGCTAAAGCCCAATTGGCGCAGATGAAAGCACAGGAGGTAAGTGCCCGTAACAATTTGTCATATACAGTTGTGAAAAGCCCGTCGAACGGGGTAGTGGGCACGTTGCCTTACCGGGTAGGGGCTTTGGTAAGTGCCAGCCTTCCGGAACCTTTGACTACCGTTTCGGATAATTCCGACATGTACGTGTATTTCTCTATGACGGAAAATCAATTGCTCAATCTTATCCGGCGTTACGGTTCCAAAGAGGAAGCGTTGAAGCAGATGCCCGAAATCGATCTGATGTTGAATGACAATTCGGCTTATTCGCAAAAGGGGAAAATCGAAACGATCAGTGGTGTGATAGACCGTTCGACAGGAACTGTGAGTCTGCGTGCCGTATTCCCCAATAAGGAGGGATTATTGCATAGCGGTGGTGCAGGTAATGTGGTTATCCCTGTTCAGAAAAACGGTGCGGTGGTCATTCCGCAGGCAGCGACATTCGAAATACAGGACAAAGTTTATGTCTATAAAGTGGTAGACGGCAAAGCACAGTCAACTCCTGTGCAGGTAACCCGTGTGAACGGTGGTAAAGAATTTATTGTTGATGAGGGGCTTACAGCCGGTGAAGTCATTGTGACCGAAGGAGTGGGATTGCTCCGTGAAGGGACAGCGATCAAGGCAAAGAATAATAATAAATAATGCGCTGATTTGCCAATATGCCAATGTGCCAATTAATGAATTAAGAGTGAAAGAATTAATAATGAATCGATGTGATGGCAATGGGATAATGTGGTAATTGGATAATGTGCTAAATAATAATTTAGATAGAACGATTATATGAATTTAAGAACTTTTATTGAGCGGCCGGTACTATCCGCCGTCATCTCCATAACGATTGTCGTTGTCGGCATCATCGGATTGTTCTCCTTGCCCGTAGAACAATATCCGGATATTGCGCCGCCAACTATTATGGTCTCCACCAGCTATTTCGGCGCCAGTGCAGAGACTTTGCAGAAAAGTGTGATTGCTCCGTTGGAAGAGGCCATCAACGGTGTGGAAGACATGACTTATATGACCTCTTCTGCTACGAATGCGGGATCGGTTACCATTACGGTCTATTTTAAACAGGGTACTGATCCCGACATGGCAGCGGTGAATGTGCAGAACCGTGTTTCTAAGGCCACCGGGCAGCTTCCGGCAGAAGTGACTCAGGTGGGTGTTACCACCAGCAAGCGTCAGACGAGTATTCTTCAGATGTTCTCTCTGCATAGCCCGGACGACTCTTACGATGAGGCATTTCTTGCCAACTATATCAGTATTAACCTGAAACCGGAGATTCTCCGTATCAGTGGTGTGGGTGATATGATGATTATGGGTGGTGACTATAGTTTGCGTATCTGGATGAAACCGGATGTGATGGCACAGTATAAACTGATTCCTTCGGATGTCACTGCCGTGTTGGCCGAGCAGAACATCGAATCGGCTACCGGTTCGTTCGGTGAGAATTCGGATGAGACTTATCAGTATACCATGAAGTTCAAAGGGCGTAGGGTTACTCCGGAGGAATTCGGTGAAATCGTAATCCGTTCTACAGACAATGGTGAAGTACTGAAACTGAAAGATATTGCCGAAGTGGAACTGGGACAGGAAAGTTATGCCTACAAGGGTACCACGGACGGACACAATGGTGTGTCCTGTATGGTTTTCCAGACGGCCGGCTCCAATGCGACGGAGGTGAACAACAATATTGATAAATTTTTGGAAGAGGCACGGAAGGATTTGCCGAAAGGGGTAGAGCTGACGCAGCTGATGTCATCCAATGACTTCCTTTATGCATCTATTCATGAAGTGGTTAAGACACTGATCGAGGCCATTATTTTGGTTATTCTGGTGGTATATGTGTTCTTGCAGGATATCCGTTCTACACTTATTCCGTTGGTAGGAATCGTTGTATCGCTTATCGGTACGTTTGCTTTCATGGCATTGGCCGGTTTCAGTATCAACCTGATAACCTTGTTTGCTCTTGTTTTGGTGATCGGTACGGTGGTGGATGACGCCATTGTCGTCGTCGAGGCCGTGCAGGCGCGATTCGATGTAGGCTACAAATCTTCTTATATGGCCAGTATCGATGCCATGAAGGGAATTAGCAATGCAGTTATCACCTCTTCACTGGTGTTTATGGCGGTATTTATTCCGGTATCGTTTATGAGTGGTACTTCCGGAACTTTCTATACCCAGTTCGGATTGACAATGGCGGTGGCCGTAGGTATCTCGGCTGTGAACGCCCTGACATTGAGCCCGGCACTTTGTGCATTATTGCTCAAACCTTATATTAATGAAGACGGAACACAGAAGAATAACTTTGCCGCCCGTTTCCGTAAGGCGTTCAATGCTGCTTTTAACGTGGTGGTAGAGAAATATAAGAATATTGTATTGTTCTTTATCAAACGCAGATGGCTGACATGGTCATTGCTGGTTTGTTCCATTATTCTGCTGGCATTCCTGATGAATACGACTAAAACCAGTCTTGTGCCCGATGAAGACCAAGGGGTTGTTTTTGTCAATGTAAGTACGGCTGCCGGTAGTTCGTTGAAAACAACCGATGATGTGATTACACGCATCGAAAAGCGTTTGGAAGCAATTCCGCAGGTGAAACATGTACAGAAGGTGGCCGGCTACGGATTATTGTCCGGGCAGGGTAGTTCGTTCGGTATGTTGATCTTGAAACTGAAACCTTGGGACGAACGTCCGGGGAAGGAGGATAACGTACAAGCGGTTATCGAGCAAGTCTATGGAAGTACGATGGATATTAAGGATGCTACCGTATTTGCCATTTCTCCGGGTATGATTCCGGGATACGGTATGGGTAATGCCTTGGAAATGCATGTGCAAGATAAACAGGGAGGTGATGTGACTACTTTCTTCCAGACTACACAGCAATATTTAGGTGCCTTGAACCAGCGTCCGGAGATTGCTATGGCTTACTCCACATTTGATGTGCGCTATCCGCAGTGGATGGTAGAGGTAGATCCTTCCAAGTGTAAACGTGCAGGCATCACTGCCGATCAGGTACTCAGTACTTTATCAGGATATTACGGCGGACAATATGTATCCAACTTCAATCGTTTCTCGAAGGTTTATAAAGTGATGATACAATCCGATCCTAAATATCGTCTGGATGAGGCATCGTTGGACAATACTTTTGTACGCATGTCTAATGGAGAGATGGCACCGCTCAGTCAGTTTGTGACTTTAACCCGTGTGTATGGCGCCGAAACGTTGAGCCGTTTCAATATGTACAATTCTATTGCAGTGAATGCCATGCCGGCCGAGGGATACAGTACGGGTGATGCCATGCGTGCCGTACAGGAGACGGCCGTAACAGCCTTGCCTAAGGGATATGGCTATGACTATGGAGGTATTACCCGTGAGGAAAATCAGCAGAGCGGTACTACAATTATCATCTTTGCCATTTGCTTCCTGATGATTTATCTCATTCTGAGTGCCCTTTATGAGAGTTTCATCATTCCGTTTGCCGTGTTGCTCAGTGTGCCGTGCGGTCTGATGGGTAGTTTCCTTTTTGCCCGTATATTCGGACTGGAGAACAATATCTATTTGCAGACAGGGCTTATCATGTTGATCGGTTTGCTTGCCAAAACCGCTATCTTGCTGACAGAGTATGCAGCCGAACGTCGTAAGGCCGGTATGGGGCTGATCGCTTCTGCCGTGAGTGCAGCCAAAGCCCGTTTCCGTCCTATTTTGATGACAGTGTTGACAATGATATTCGGTCTTTTCCCTCTGGTGGTAGCCAGTGGAGTAGGAGCCAACGGTAACCGTTCATTGGGAACCGGTGTCGTAGGCGGTATGTTTGTCGGTACGTTGGCATTGCTTTTCATTGTACCTTCGCTCTTCATTGCTTTCCAATGGCTTCAGGAAAAGCTGCATCCCGTGCAGGCCGAACCGTCTCAGGATTGGCAGATTGCAGAAGAAAAGCAGGAAAGTGACCGGGAGAAAAGGGAAGCCGGAAAAGAATAATAAATAGAGCTAATTATGAAGATACGAAATATGAGAAAACAAATTTTATTGTTTGTAGCCGTTGCTTTTACATTGAGCAGTTGCGGCATCTATTCCAAATATAAACCTGTTTCGGAAGTACCGGACGGACTGTATGGCAGCACTGATGAGAGTGCTGCCCAGACAGCCGATACTGCCAACTTTGGCAATCTGGCGTGGCGGGAAGTTTTTTCCGATCCTTTTTTGCAGACATTGATTGATTCGGCGTTGGTTCGTAATACCGATTTGCAGACAGCCCAATTGCGGGTGAAAGAAGCGGAAGCGGCCTTGATGACTTCCAAACTCTCTTATCTGCCGTCTCTGTTTTTGGCGCCGGAAGGTTCTATCAGTAGTTTTGACGGCGCAAAGGCTACCAAGACTTATTCGTTGCCTGCTACTGCTTCATGGGAGATCGATCTCTTCGGACGTCTGACCAATGCCAAACGGGGTGCGAAAGCTGCGCTTCTGCAAAGCCGGGAATATGAACAGGCGGTACAGACACAATTGGTGGCATCGGTGGCAAACGTGTATTACACGTTGTTGATGCTCGATGCCCAATATGAAATTGCAACAGCTACCGAAAAAGCCTGGAAGGAGAGTGTGGCTGCCACCCGTGCCATGAAAGCTGCCGGCATGGTGACAGAAGCCGGACTGGCACAAACCGAGGCTACCTATTACAATATATGTACTACCGTGCTCGATTTGAAAGAGCAAATCAACCAGACGCAAAATAGCTTGTCATTGATTCTGGCCGAGGTCCCCCATGATATTCAGCGTGGTAAACTTGCCGGACAGCAGTTACCGGAGACTTTTGCTACGGGAATTCCTTTGCAGATGTTATCCAACCGGCCCGATGTGCGGAGTTCCGAACTTTCACTGGCACAGGCCTTTTATTCTACGAATGCCGCCCGTTCGGCTTTCTATCCTTCCATTACATTGGGTGGTAGTGCAGGCTGGACCAACAGTGCCGGTTCGATGATTGTGAATCCGGGCAAACTGCTGGCTTCGGTATTCGGATCGTTGACGCAACCCTTGTTTAACAAGGGAGCTAATATCGCCCAACTGAAGATAGCGAAAGCACAGCAGGAAGAAGCGAGTTTAGCTTTCCAGCAAACATTGCTTGCTGCCGGAAGCGAAGTGAATGATGCTTTGACGCAGGTACAAACTGCACGCAGCAAATCCATTTACTTCGACAAGCAGGTAGCTTCATTGGAAAATGCCGCCCGCAGTACCCGCTTGCTGATGCAGCACGGCAACACTACCTATCTGGAGGTCTTGACTGCCCAGCAGACATTACTCAATGCGCAACTCTCTCAGGTAGCCAACCGGTTTACCGAAATTCAAGGAGTTATCACCCTATATCAAGCACTTGGTGGCGGGCGAATGTAAAACAGGCAGAGAGGAGGTATTATGATGAAAGCCGAAACAACCCGTCGGCTTGTTGTTGATCATACGAAGCGAGAGATGATTCGTCAAGGTATCAGCCGTTTGACAATGGATATCATTGCTCAAGGGTTAGGGATGTCGAAACGAACACTTTACCAACTCTTTCCCAGCAAGGTCTGTCTTGTACAGATTTGTCTGGCAGACATTGCTGGGGAAAGAAAACGGACTCTGTTGGCCCGGGCAGATAATGACCGGTCGTGTGTGAAAACGTTGTTCGATATTGTTGGCGGGTATGTCGATCTGATGTATTCTATGGGAAGGGTGCTACTGACCGATTTGGCACAGGAGACGGATTACCAATCGTTCTCGAAGCGAGAAGAATATTTCTGGTTGCAGCAATTTGCAGATGTATTAAATCGTTGTAAGGCCTGTGGATATCTGCTTCCCGATGTCGATCCCGATCGCTTTGCGAATGATTTGCTTGTCCTTCTTTATGAGAATAGTTTGCGTGGTGCACGTTATACTACACAATGGTTGTTTTGTCAAGCGTTGTTGCGTGGTATATTCCGGACGAATGCTATTCCTTTGATTGATGAATATATGGAAGAACATGATCTTGCAGTACATGCCTGATTTCTTCAATATTTTAAAAAAGATGCAGCAACTTGATGCAAAGATGCTGCGTCTTTTTTTTATAGATTTTATTTCCTGAAATCAATAATGAATAAAACGCGCAGCCAATCGGCACATTAATAAGACAGCGCAGCCAATTGGCACATTGGCATATTGCCGCATTGGCACATTATTTATCCGTTTTCAGCTCTTTCAGTACACTGCATGTCAACGGTATGGCCAACAGGAAAGAAAGTAAGTCTGCCATTGCCTGGCACATTTCCACTCCTTGCAGTCCGAAGAAGCGGGGCAACAGGAAGATAAGCGGAATGAAGAACAGTCCTTGGCGTGCCGAAGAGAGTAGTGTGGCACGTACCGGTTTGCGGATAGTCTGCAGCATCATGTTACTCATAATGATCCATGAACCGAGAGGCAAGGTAATAAATTGCCATTTCAATGCTGCCGATCCTATGGAGACAACCTCTGCATCTCCTTTACGGAAAAGTTCTATCACATCCGGTGCAAAGGCAATTCCTGTGATTGTGACGGTCAGCAGAAAAATAAATCCTACTTTTACACAAAACCAGAATCCTTCCCGTACGCGACTGTTCAGTCCTGCTCCGTAATTGAATCCGCACACGGGCTGGAATCCTTGTCCGAATCCGATAAGGAAAGAGTTGATGAACATACAGACCCGCGTGACGATAGACATCCCGGCAATGGCGGCATCTCCGAAATTACCGGCCGCCACATTCAGCAAGATGGTAGATCCCGATGCCAGTCCTTGACGAAAGAGAGAAGGAGTTCCTCCATCGATAATCTCTTTGAAAAATCTCCAAGTAGGGGTGAAATGTTTGTACCGGATGATGATATTATTTCCCCGGCGTGCCATATACAGTAGCAGTGAGAAACTGCACATCTGGCTGATGATGGTAGCTAATGCCGCTCCCGATATCCCCATTCCGAAAGTGAAAATCAGTAATGGGTCTAACACGATGTTCACTACCGCACCGGTGACGATACCCACCATGGCATAGGAGGCATTTCCTTGAAAACGCATCTGATTGTTCAGCACCAGCGAAGCCGTCATGAAAGGTGCGCCGATCAGGATAATGCCTAAATATTTTTCTGTATAAGGCAGGATGGTAGGGGTAGACCCCAATGCGACGGAGAGTGGCGTTAACAGCAACAAGCCGACAACGGCAATGACTACTCCCATGAACAGGGCAAAGAAAAATCCTGTAGCCGCCATTTTTTCCGCATTATCCGTTTCTTGTGCTCCCAACTTTCGTGAGATGTAGTTTCCCGATCCGTGTCCGAAGAAAAATCCCACAGCCTGAATGATAGACATGACGGAAAATACGATGCCTACTGCTGCTGTCGACTGTGTGTTGATCTTCCCGACGAAATAAGTGTCTGCTATATTATAAAAGGAGGTGACCAGCATACTGATAATTGTCGGTACGGCCAGTTTACCGATTAATCCCGGAATGGGAGCGGTAGTCATCTGTGTAAAATTATCTTTCTTCATCGTTGTAAGGCGGCACTTCCGTGTCTTTATCGCTTTGTAAGTTCGTACAAAGATACGCATCCCTGCGGATATACGGGTGGCATTAGACGATCAGATTACGGTCTACTTCATCAAAATTACGAATAATTAGATAATCTGCCCAGTCGGAATAATCGTCATTATTCGAGTTAACAGCGATGATACATCCTGCGTTCGCATTTTTGGCAGCCTGTAGTCCGGCAACAGCATCCTCAAAGACTATTACCTCATCCGGTTGTCTTCCGATCACCGACATGGCAATCCGGTAGATTTGCGGATCGGGTTTTCCTTTTATCTGTCCGTTGTTGTACACTATCCTGTCGTAATCGAACCATTTGCCTATTCCCAAATGCTCGAAGTAGAAGTCCACATTCTCTTTGTCGGAAGCGGTGGCAATGGTAAACGGAATCTCTCTTTCTTGAAGGAAATCAAGAAAGACCGGAGCACCCGGTGCCAACTTCATTTCGGTTTCCAGACATAATTGCCGGTATAAAGTCTCTTTCTCATCTACGAGTGCCCGTATTTCTTCTGCCGAATGTTCACGATGAAAAAGATTGTTGAAAATATCTCTGTTATTTTTCCCGTGAAAGGTAGCGAAGAACTCATGATCGGATAAATGCATGCCCCGTTTTTTCAGAAAAATGTTCCAGGCTTTATTGTGTAAGGGAGTATCCCAGAACAATGTACCGTTAAAGTCGAATATCACACCGGAGTATTTCATAACAGAATAGTTAGATGGATTTGGATTTATGTAGGCAAAGGTGGAAAAAGAAAGGTAGACGGGCAATGATATAAATCAAGAAAGGCATGGAATCTTTTCAACACCATGCCTTTTTTTTTGATTTATTATGTATTGGGTTTATGCGTTCAGCGCCTGCTCTATATCGGCAATGATATCTTCGGCATTTTCGATGCCTACACTGAAACGGATGAGGTCGGGGCGAACTCCGGCTTCCATCAGTTGCTCGTCTGTCAATTGCCGGTGAGTATGGCTGGCAGGATGCAGCACACAGGTGCGTGCATCGGCTACATGCGTAACGATGGCAGCTAATTTCAGCGAATCCATGAATTTAATAGATACGTCGCGTCCGCCTTTCAGACCGAAGGAGATGACACCGCAGGAACCGTTCGGAAGGTATTTCTGAGCCAGTTCATAATATTTATTACCCGGAAGGCCGCAATAGTTTACCCATGCCACCCGGTCGTCATTCGACAGGTATTCGGCCACTTTCTGTGCATTACGGCAATGTTGAGGCATGCGCAGGTGAAGTGTCTCCAATCCTAAATTGAGCAGGAAAGCATTTTGCGGGCTTTGTATACTGCCGAGGTCACGCATCAGTTGGGCAGTTGCTTTGGTGATATAGGCCATTTTACCGAATGCCTTGGTATAGGTCAGTCCATGATAAGATTCGTCCGGAGTACACAATCCGGGGAATTTATCGGCATGGGCATCCCAATCGAAATTGCCGCTATCGACAATACAGCCTCCTACACTCGTGGCATGTCCGTCCATGTATTTGGTGGTGGAATGTACCACGATGTCTGCTCCCCATTCAAAAGGACGGCAGTTGATCGGAGTAGGGAAGGTATTGTCTACGATCAGAGGTACACCGTGATTGTGAGCTATGCGGGCAAACTTTTCAATGTCGAGCACTTCAAGAGAGGGATTCGAGATGGTTTCGCCGAACAGGGCTTTCGTGTTCGGACGGAAAGCAGCCGAAATCTCTTCTTCGCTGGCATCAGGACTGATAAAGGTAACATCGATACCGAGCTTTTTCAGCGTTACACCGAATAGGTTGAATGTGCCGCCATAGATGGCTGAAGAACACACGAAGTGATCGCCTGCCTGACAGATATTGAATATGGCATAGAAATTGGCTGCCTGGCCACTGGATGTCAACATTGCTCCTACACCTCCTTCAAGAGCGGCTATCTTGGCAGCCACTGCATCGTTGGTGGGGTTTTGCAAACGGGTATAGAAATATCCACTGTCTTCAAGGTCGAAAAGACGGGCCATCTGCTCGCTGGTTTCATATTTGAAAGTAGTACTCTGATAAATGGGCAGCACGCGAGGCTCGCCCTTTTTAGGAGTCCATCCTGCTTGTACACACAGGGTTTCGGGCTTGAATTGTTTTGCCATAATTGTTATTGTAGTTACAGTTTTATTTCTTTAAAAAGTTATATCGATGCAAAAGTAGAGAAAATAATTGGTTTAAAACATTATCTTTGCGAGTGAAATATATAATAATGTGCCAATGTGCTAATATGCCAATGTGCCAATTAAGAATGGGGACAATTGAATAATATAGCAATGAAACGGAATATATGGATCATTTGGCGCAGCCGATTGGTACATTGGTATATTCTTTAATTTGTGCATTTGCCTATTAGTACATTGATTCATTGCCTATTATTTCATTCTTTCAATTGGCATATTAGCACATTGGCACATTCTTTAATTGGCACATTGGCATATTAGCACATTGGCACATTATTTAATTGGCACATTATTTTATTATGAATAAATATTGTATTCTTCTGTTTTTCTGCTTTTTGTTTTCTGTATCTGCTTTGTGGGGGCAGCAGAAGGCGACTCCGAAACCCGGTGAAGGTATTTCTACTTTCCTGTTGCGGCACAATCGTGCACCGAAGAAGTATTATGACGATTTTATCAAATTGAATGAGGCTAAATTAGGAAAGGGGCAGACGTTAAAGTTGGGAGTGACTTATTTGATTCCTCCTGTGAAAAAAAAGGTTCCGGCTTCTGCAACGACTGCCGGAAGCGCTGCCAAGAAAGAAAATACAGGAAAAAAACAACCGGCCCGGAAGACGGAAAGAAATGAGCCGCTTTTTGGAAAACTTCTGGCAAATGTGAAGGTGACTTCCAACCGGTTGGCAGGGGCGTGCTTTTATGTAGTCAGTGGGCATGGCGGCCCCGATCCCGGAGCTATCGGAAGAGTGGGAAAGCACGAACTGCATGAAGATGAATATGCTTATGATATTGCTTTGAGATTGGCACATAACCTGATGCAGGAAGGGGCGGAAGTACATATCATCATTCAGGATGCAAAGGATGGGATTCGTGATGATGCCTATCTGTCGAACAGTAAGCGCGAAACCTGTATGGGTGCTCCCATTCCCTTGAATCAGGTACAGCGTCTTCAGCAACGTTGTGATAAGATCAATGCTCTGTATCGTAATGACCGGAAAAAGTATAAATATTGCCGTGCCATTTTTATCCATGTCGATAGTCGCAGCAAGGGTAAGCAGACTGATGTGTTTTTTTATCATTCCAACCGAAGGGCGGAAAGTAAGAAACTGGCAAATAGGATGAAAGACACTTTTGAATCAAAGTATGGCAAACACCAGCCCAATCGTGGTTTTACGGGTACGGTGAGCGGACGGAATCTGTATGTATTGACACGTGCTACCCCTGTATCTGTGTTTGTGGAACTGGGAAATATTCAAAATTCACTCGATCAAAAAAGACTGGTGATACCTTCTAACCGACAGGCACTTGCGAATTGGCTGATGGAGGGTTTTCTGAAAGATTATAAAGGGATGTGAATATAACAAGAACGGATAACCGTACTGTGAGAATAAGTTCTATATTTGTCCGGAAATGCAAAGTAAGAACCTAAAAACTCACCTTACATGAATCAACTCTCTTTTGTCGATACATATCGGACTTGTCCTTACATCCTTACCGAAGGAGCTATTGTAGAACGTTTACGCCATGAATTTCATATTCCTTTGGACGAACATCTTGTCCATGCCGCTTTGATTTATGACGATGCTCATCGTGATACGCTGGCAGGTCTTTACAAGCAATACATCGATATTGCCGCCGGTCACGATTTGCCTCTGATGCTGATGACACCCACCCGCAGGGCAAATGTCGAAAATATTGCTGTTTCTGCTTATCGGAACCGGAGTGTCATTCCCGACAATGTCCGTTTTCTTTTGCAACTGCGCGCATCGGCCCTTTCACCTATTTATATCGGTGGTCTGGCAGGTTGTCGCGGTGATGCTTATGATGGTCGCTATCATTTTTCCGTAGAAGAGGCGATGCAGTTTCATTATCCTACGGTTCGTGCAATGGCTGAAGCGGGAGTCGATTTCCTGTTTGCAGGCGTTATGCCCCAGCTTACCGAAACGATCGGCATGGCCAATGCAATGGCGGCAACCGGTTTGCCTTATATTATCAGCTTTATGGTTCGGCGCGACGGACGGCTGATGGATGGCACTTTTATTCATGATGCCATCGATACCGTAGATAAAGAGACGACCACCCGTCCTTTGTGCTATATGGCAAACTGTGTACATCCCGATGTTTTGCATCAGGCATTATCACATCCGAGGAATGATACTTTTTTAGTTCGCGAACGCTTTCGGGGTATCCAGGCCAATGCTTCCGCTTTGAGTCCCGAGGAGTTGAATGGCCGTGCCGATTTACTTTCTTCTTCTCCCGATGAACTGTCTGACAGATTAATGACCCTGTTATGGGATTTCCCGTTGAAAATATGTGGCGGATGTTGTGGTACGAATGAGCAGCATCTTCGGAATTTTGCAGAGATGCTGACTTTAAATAATGTGCCGATATGCTAATGAAAGAATGAAGAAATGAAAAATTAAAGAATGAAAAATTAAAGAATAGTCTGTCAATTGGTTGTGTAGAAAAGATATTGGATATATTTCCTACGTTTTACACATTAACAGTTATAGCTTCGTTTTCATTCTTTAATTATTCATTCTTTCATTTTTTATAATCAAAGCGGCATATTGCCGTGCTTTTTCGGCGGATTGGTCTGCATCTTGTTTTCCGTCATGTCTAATGCTTGGATCAGGCGCTTACGGGTCTGTTTCGGCAAGATGATCTCATCGATAAAACCAAGTTCGGCGGCTTGATACGGAGTGGCGAATTTCTCTTTGTATGCTTCCAGTTCTTTGGCTTTGGTTTCTGCATCTGCTTTGCGGAACAGGATGTTTACAGCACCTTCGGCTCCCATCACGGCAATTTCTGCATTGGGATAGGCAAAATTTACATCAGCTCCGGTCTGTTTGGAGTTCATTACGATATAAGCGCCGCCATAAGCTTTACGGGTGATTACTGTGATTTTGGGCACAGTGGCTTCTGCAAATGCATATACGATTTTTGCTCCGTGACGGATAATGCCGTTGTTCTCTTGAGTATATCCCGGCAGGAAGCCCGGAACGTCTTCAAATGTTATCAACGGTATGTTGAAACAATCGCAGAAACGGATAAAACGGCTTGCCTTGTCGCTGGCATCGATATCGAGCACTCCCGCCAGATAAGCCGGCTGATTGGCAACAATGCCTACCGAACGTCCACCCAGACGGGCGAATCCGATAATGATATTTTTGGCAAAGTAGGGCATTACTTCAAAGAAATATCCATTGTCTACCACGCGTTCGATGATCTCTTTCATGTCATAGGGAACATTCGGATCTGTAGGGACGATGGTATTCAGAGACTCGTCTTCACGACTGATTTCATCTGTACAAGGTTGCTTGCGTGTCTCGTCCATATTGTTTTGTGGCAGGAAAGAGAGCAATTCGCGGATGGACATCAGCAGTTCTTCTTCGCTATTGGCCATGAAGTGGGTCACACCGCTTTTGCTGCTATGCGTCATGGCACCGCCCAATTCTTCCTTGCTTACTTCTTCATGGATAACGGTTTTTACTACATCCGGTCCGGTAACGAACATATGGCTTTTCTCTTTCACCATAAAAATAAAATCCGTCAATGCAGGTGAA
>OKUA01000858.1_pt1 | contig 19654 bp, 15 predicted proteins | sample 1606501 | NCBI WGS metagenome assembly OKUA01 (sample SAMEA3879608, study PRJEB24766) | human gut metagenome | biome: human-associated habitat; feature: feces | place: USA | collected 1985/1987
TGTGGCAATTTCAGATACCTAATGTGTTGGGACTGAAAGGACATATTAGTTAACGAAGAGCGTTTAAGATATTATCTCATATTGGAATCTGGACAATTTCGAAGGTTGAAGATAATAGGCAAGAACGCTCACGTCAATGTTATATACCTATCTTGTTAAGATAGTCTATATATCGTTTGGCGTGGGCTATTGTTTATTATTCAACCTTGGGCAGTCCAGAGCCTCAATATGATAATATTCAATAGTTTCCACGCCTTTCAATTTTTAATAGTATCTGAAGGAAACAGGGTACATAAAACGATATATAACTACGAATCAGACATTAGAAAACAACTTTTGCTACTATCTTTCAAGTAGCCAACTCATTTTTTGAGCAGCTTATACTACAAATTAAATTATTAACAAAAAGATTATTTACAGAATATGAAAACATTTAGATTTTTTGCGACTTTATTAATTATTACTTTATGTGCTGGTTTTACTTCTTGTAGCGATGATGATGATGAGAATCCGTTAGTAGGTACTTGGGTTAGTATAGAGAATAGAAACTCTGTGGAATATAAGGATGTAATGACTATTAATTCAGACGGTACAGGTTCAAGTGCGATTTACGCTAATGGTCAGCTAGACAAAGACGGAGTAGAAAATTTCAGATATACCTATGACGAAAATAGTAAGGTCTTTACTTGGATATGGGAAGAAGATAGCGACGGAGAGAGTGATGTTTATTCAATGCACGTTCAAGAACTGACAAGTTCCAAACTGGTATTAGTTGATGATATGGATGAAGAAGGTGAAGGAGAGGTAATTACATACACAAAACAATAATTGGGATTTAACAGTATGGTGCTAGTCTTATTAGGCTAGCATTTGTATTTGATTTTTAGGCAATAAAGAATTTATGAAAGAAAGAATATTGTGCTCTTTAAAAAATATCTCCTTTGTCATTATCATTACATTATTAGGAGTTGCGTGTGGAGATGATAAAGAAGAAAGTATTGATGTTGGTAATGAAGGTGGTAATGGAACAGTTACTGGAACTGTTGCTAAAGTGGATGTAAAAAAGGCAGGTTCATTGTCAAGTCTGATTGGTGATGATGTTAAGTTTAATATTACGGATTTAACCGTTACTGGAAATATTAATGGTGATGATATAGCATTAATCCGTGAAATGGCAGGTGCAGATGTTAATGGGGACGAAACGAAAGGGCGTTTATCTAAGCTTAATCTCAAGGACGCTAATATAGTTGCAGGTGGAAATCCATATTATATTAATACAGGAATCTTTTACTCAAAAAGAGATGTTGTAGGTTCGTATATGTTTAGCAACTGTGATAAATTAACCAGTGTCATGCTACCTAACAGTGTAGTAGAGATTGGGAGCTATGTCTTTAATAAGATAGTAGATGTCGATGTAGATACCGATATTCATTTTACAGAGAAGGCAGAGAAGGAGAATACGACTTTAACATCTATTGCTATAGGGAATAAAACTGCTATCATCGGAAATTACGCTTTTTATGCTTGTACAGGGTTAACAGAAATCAATATGCCCAATAGCGTTAGTGAGATTGGTGATAATGTATTTTGGGGCTGTAATAATCTTGTGAGAATTGACCTTGCTTCCGTTTCAAAAATGGAAATAAACGCTTTTTGGGGATGTGATAAACTTGTTGAATTTGTCGTGTCAGAGGATAATCCTAAGTATTCTTCTTTGGAAGGAGTACTTTTCAATAAAGATAAGTCTATATTAATAATATATCCTAAGGCTAGACCAACCTCAAGTTATATAGTTCCTAATAGTGTAATAACTGTTGATGATAATGCTTTTAATAATGTTTATCTAACATCAATTACCATAGGAGACAGAGTTTCTCAAATGAATTTTTCAAATGTTGGAAAGCATTTAAAAGAATATATTGTTACAGATAATAATGCCAATTATCTGTCTTTAGACGGAGTGTTATTCAATAAAGATAAAACAGAATTAATAGCGTATCCAATTGATAAGGTTAGTTCAAACTACACTGTTCCTAGTAGTGTAACAAAAATTAGCAATACTGTTACATTTAGCTTGAATTTGTCTACTTTGAATTTGAATAATGTTACTGAAATTCAAGAGTCTACTATATTGGGCACTTATGTGAAAGAATTTATTGTTTCTGCTACTAATCCACGCTATTCTACAAAGGATAATGTTTTATTCAATAAAGAGCAAACATCTCTGATTGCCTATCCAATGGCAGCAATAAAAGAATATAAACCGAATGGGCAAGGAAGCAGTTATATAATTCCAAATGGAGTAACAAATATATCTGCTTATGCCTTTTATCCTGTTGCGAATTTCCTTTTACCCCCTTATCCAGATTTGGAGTTTTACCCATTGGAGACTTTAACAATACCTGTTGATGTAGAACGGATTGGTTTATGTGCTCTTTATGGGGTAAAGAACATTCATTGTAAAAGTGAAACTCCGCCTTATTTGGATTATGCACAACATTATCCGCTAACAAACACGCAGAATATATACGTTCCAATGAATGCTGTAAATGCTTATAAGCAAGAAGTAGGGTGGAGAGAAGCAAATATAATTGGAGAATAAATATCTAAAGTCGAAAAGAACAGCATTTGAAGAAATTCATTTGCTGTTTTTAAATATAAACGGCAAACTTTTCTATCAATCTATAATATTTTTTGTTATCAATTTTATATAAATGATAAAATAGGGCTAGTAATGCCAATAAACATAATAGAAGAATGGTATATTCTTAGAATTGAAATGTATATTTGCGAATACATTTTTTAATAGTTAGAAATTATGGCATTGACAACAGAACAATTGTTGACTTATTTAAATTTACCACACTTAGGAAGAGTTACGGCTTTTGCAATAGGAAATTATGCAAAGGAAAATAATATAATTCTACATAGTGATAAAGACATATTGGATTACATAAAATTATGTCGAGAAAAAAAATTAGCAAGAGCTATTGCTGAATATAATCAAGATGCTATCGTAAACGCTCATATTAAAGCCAAAGAAGTTATAGAGCAATCTGTGAATAGTGGTATAGGTGTAATTACATATTATGATTCTGATTTTCCCAAACAATTGAAAGAGATAAAAAGAAATAATAAAGATGTAAGTCCGTTATTTTTATATTACAAAGGTAATGTAAAGCGGTTATTACATTCGAATGGTATTGCTATTATTGGAACAAGGGAACCTACAGAGGAAGGGGTTAAAGTTGGCGAATATTTAGGTAAAACTTTTGCGGAGAAAGGGTTTAATATTATTAGTGGACTTGCTATTGGTTGTGATTCATCGGCACATAGAGGTGCATTACAAGGAAAAGGATTAACGACTGTTTTTCTTGCCCATGGGCTTGATACGATATATCCTAAAGAAAATATAGGGCTAGCTCAACAAATATTAGATAATGATGGAGTTTTGATTTCTGAATATGCTATTGGGGTTCCACCTAGGGCTAATTACTTTGTTGAAAGGGATAGATTGCAAAGTGGATTAGCTAATGCTACTGTTGTGATACAAACTGGTATAAAAGGTGGAACTATGCATGCTGTTTATTCCACTATTGAAAATAGTAAACCATTATTTGCAGTACGGTATAAAGATACTGAATTATGCAAACAAGAAAAAGTATTAGGCAATATGAAATTGTTAAATGAGAACTTTGCACATCCCATAACTGCATCTACTATAAATGATGCTATTGATATTATTAATAAATCAATAGGTAGAAGAGAGAAATTTCAAAATTCAATTTTTGATATTTAAAATTTGGCTTTATGAAAAGCATTATATTTGATTTGGATTTAACTTTAGTAGATTCTACAATTGCTGAATCAGCACGGAAAGCGAGAGATTGGCAGCTTGTGTACTCGCTAATTCCTCGATTCTCTGTATATGAAGGATTGGAAAATGTGTTTGATATTATACGTAAACATACCATAAAAGTGTGTATAGTAAGTACAGCACCACGAATTTATGTTGAAAAGGTGGTAAATTATTTTCATATCCCGTATCATTATATAATAGGGTTTCATGATGCTAAACCTATAAAGCCTAACCCTGCACCAATGTTTAAAGCTGTGGAATTAATGAACGAGACAACTAATAATGTTATTTCGTTTGGTGATAGAGTTATTGATATACAAGCATCCAACTCTGCAAATATTGAAAGTGTGGCTTGCTTTTGGGGAACAAAAGAGAAAAGAGAATTAATCCTTTCTAAATACAGGCATGCAATAATTAATCCAAATGAAATTATAACTTTAATTAGATAAATATGGGCTTTTTAAATTTTATTAAAGAAGCATTAAATCCACGAACAATTGAACTGTTTGATGATTTATACAATAATCATTATAAGGCATTACTATTCTTTCTGAAAGTATCAAAAGTTTCAAACAATTTATCGTTTTATGAGAAAAAAAGAATTGCAGAGAATTATGATAATATATTAGAACTGTACAATAATTATATTCGAAGAGAAAGAGAAGAAAAACGTAAATACTTGATTGATAGGTTAAATAAGCTTGCTAATAATTATGGAGAAGCCTTTAATATTATATGTCAAAAAGAAATCCAGTTAACAAAAGATGATTTTTTAACAAAATCTTATTCTAATGACGTATATGAGCGAGTCTTATCATTTGAGAATAAAATAGAAAATGAGTATAACCGTCAAATAACTATCAAACAGAACTTATCATTTTTTAATGATTTATGTGATTGTTATAGTAATTATATCGAACTGTATATCAAGCACAAATATAAAAAAGGGAATATTAACGAATTGACTATTGATGAAAAGAGTGAATTAGTCGAAAATTATCAAGACATAATACTGTATGCTGTTAATAAAGGAGAAGAAAGGCAACGGTATTTGGAAAGGAAATTCCCTCAAGGAATAAAAAGTTATATTGAATCAAAAAATGAACTTTTCGTTAATGATATTTTTGATGCTTATGGAGTAACTGATGTGCATATATTAAAAAAAGTACAGTTTGTAAACTTCATGAAAGGATATACGGCACTTGAATACTTGTTATTAAGTGAGGAAGAAGTTAGTATGTATCAACAATATTATGAAGAATATGTAAAAAAGAAAAGTTGGGAAGAAGGACAAAAAAAATATGCAAAAATTTTTAGAGAATTAAGAAATAATTATCTAAAAAATTGGGGTGCATATAAATATAACATAGAGCTAGAGACAATAGACCGTAAAGGAAACTATATTAAAGGAGAATATTGGATATGGCAACTATTTTTTAAGTCTTTTTGTCTAGAGGAAGATTTAGATTATTCATTGTTACCATCAATGAAGAATCAGTATACACGATTAGACATAACCGTGAAAATGCAGGGACGTTTTAAAAGCTATGTATATGATGAAATAGTAAACTATATAACTGTTTTACAGGCAGAATTGCAAGATAATATTTATTTCGTTTTGGGAAATAGCGGTTTGGATGATTGTAGACTGATAGAAAAATTTAATGAGTTCCATTTTAATACACTGAAAAAAATATTATTTGAAAGAGGTATATCAAAAAAAGAATATTTTTTATCGGAAAATGATTTAAACTCTATATGTGAAACATCGACAACCAAACTATCTTTAGGGAAGCTATTCATTGTCATAGAGGTGATAACAACTAATTCTCATTTGAAACAGCTATGCTCTAGCATTAGAAATACTGTTAATAATAGTCCCCAAATTGCTTATATATCGCTAATGAAGGGCTATGATAGAGACGAAATGATAAGTATCATAAATTTAAAAAAAGAAAAACTTGAAAAAGAACGTAAGAAAAGAGAAGAAGTAAGAAAAACAGAAATAGAAATTCTTAAAAAGCAATTTGAGGATGAAGAAAAAGTTAGACAAGATGAAGCTGAACGCATAAGAATTGAAACAGAATATCAAATACAAGCACAGATAGAAGAAGAGGAAAGGATAGAAAAAGAAGCAGCAGAGAGAGCAAGACTAGAATTTGAAGCACAATATGGAATAAAAAGAAGTGTTCCCTCGCATTCTTTTAAAACAGATGATTATAAAAAAATATATTCATGCGTTTCTCATTGGAATACATTAGCTGGAACTCTTAAATATTTCTATTTATATAATTATTATCCTTATAAATTGGATAAGGAATATGGATTCCAACCAACAGTTAGAGAACGAAATGTTAGAAATCTCATATGGAATTTTAAAAATAACAAAGAGAAGGGTATAACAGATTTTCAGCATCAAAAAGCCTTGGATTTTATATTACCGTTGATAGAAAAAATGTTATATAACACTTTTGGTAACAGTTTGAGCAATATTACCTTGGTGTGTATTCCCGCTTCAACTAAGAAAATGAATGAAGATAGATATAAAGAGTTTTCTTACACTTTATGTAATGCATTAGGTATGATAAACGCATATGATTATATTAAGATAGTGCGTGATAGAGAAGCAAGGCATGAAAGGGGAATAGATACACAAGCTGAAATTTTATTTGATGAATCTTTTTTTCAGAATAAAAATATTTTAATTTTTGATGATGTAATAACGAGAGGTGACTCAATGATAAAGTTTTATGGAAAAATGACACGCTTAGGTGCAAATGTTATATGTGGGTTCGCTATTGGTAAAACAAAATATGAAAGGATTGATGATGACCCTATTACATCTATTCAAAATTCGAATAATTGGTGATGTGAATTAAATCTTGCATCCGAATATAGATAAAATTATGCATAAAAATAGATATGAAAGATTATATGACTGTGTAACTTCATGGGATACGTTATTCGATGGGTTTAAATATTTCTATTTATATAATTATTATCCTTTAACATCTAATTTTTCAGTCACACAAGAAGAATGGGCAATACGCAAGTTAATATGGGATTTTAAATATAACCCAGACAAAACACATATGGAAGCTCATAAAGCTGCTGTGCTTCGTATTGTTTTATTGCTAAGAGATTTCCTTATAGATGTGTTTAAAAACCACACTTCGAGTCTTACTTTTGTGTGTATTCCTGCTTCAACTTCATTAAAAAATGAAATACGTTATAAAATGTTTTCAGAAATGTTGTGTTGGCGCTTGGGAATGACTAATGCATATCCGAAAATTCAGATTATTCATGATAAAATAGAAAAAAGATTAGGTGGTACAAAACTGTATATTGAAAATATTGCATTTGATGAGAAGTTTTTTTTAAATAGAAACATCCTTTTGTTCGATGATGTTATAACCACTGGTGATTCCATGAGGAAGTTTGATTTAAAAATGAAAGAGTTAGGAGCAAATGTTGTAGGAGGAATTTCGATTGGTAAGACTACACACGAAAGAATAGGAGATAATCCTATCCAACTATTCCAAAATAAATATATTAAATAAATTATTTTATCTGTATGATTTGCTGAATGTATAAATGAGAGACAAGTTGGAGTCAAGTTTGTAACAATTGGCTTTCTTTGTATGGTTAGTTTAGTTAGAATTGAAATGTTGATATAAGTTAATTGAGTGATAATGAAATATAAGTTACTTCCAAATTTAGACGATGTTCTTTCAGCCTATGATGTGGCTACAGAGAATTATCCAGAGGATTTAGAACCAGATTCAGTTGAAGGTAGGAGAGAGTTAATCTCTTCTGCCTTAAACTATTTAAAAGATATTGGAGTAGTTCCATCTCAACAAAGTTTAAAACTAATCCAGAATGAACTAATTAGAAATGATAAGGAAAACTATGACAGTTTGTTTGGTTTAGCTGAGAATGAGGAAGAAACTACGAACTTAGTCGAACGGTTGTGGAATGAATGTTCTATTGATTTTATCTATTATGCAAGTTTAGAATGGAGTACTTCTCAAGGCAAGTTGGCTAAATGTATAGATAAAGAGATACTTCCTATGATACGTAATCTAACAATAGAAGGTATGCTTTGTTTAGAGGATTTTGCTACTATAAAAAAAATGGAAAATTTAGTTTTTCTAAATTTAAAAAATACTGTAATTTTTGATGAAAAAATGAGACTGTTTGGTTCTATTCCAGAAGCTGCATTTAAAGGTATGGATATAGTTTCTGTTATGTTACCAAAATCAACTAGGAATATTGGAAGGGAAGCATTTGAATGCTGTAGGAAAATGCAGTCTGTTGATTTTCCTGAAACTGTGGAGTCAATAGAGAGCTTTGCTTTTCACCGTACAGGATTAACTTCTGTAATAATACCTGATACTGTAAAAACGATAGGGCATAGTGTTTTTGCAGATTCTCCAAATTTGATTTCTGCTGTAGTTGGTGATGGATTAGAGGATTTAGGAAAATTTGCGTTTAGTAAATGTGAAAGCTTAAAATTCGTACAATTAGGGCAAAATCTAAAGGTCATTGATTATGGAGATTTTGAATGTTGTTCCAATATTTCTTTTATTGTACTACCTAATAAATTGTCAGCAATTGGAGATAATGCCTTTGCAAACTGTACTGGATTGTCATTTCTAGTATTTCCAAAAAGTTTAGAATATATTGGAAATTATAGTTTTGATGGTTGTTCAGGATTGGTAAATCTTTATATTGGAGACAATATCAGTTATATTGGACATTGTGCTTTTGGGCATTGTGCTAATCTCGAAGAAGTAACTTTATCTGAAAATGTGGCTTCAATTCAACATAATGCATTTAAAGAAAGTCTAAATTTACGTACGATATATTGTAAAAGCAAGAATCCTCCTTCAATTCTAGAAAAACATTGGCATGGAAGTAATAAACGAAGTATGAATCTATATGTGCCAAAGGGATTTAGTAATAGATATAAGATACAGGAAGGATGGCGTTTTTTTAATATATATGAGGAGGATATATGACTATAATTTATTTGAAATGTGAAGCTTGAATGTCGAAATTTACGATTGTAGAGAATCGGATTAGAGATGATTTTGTTTGACTTTCATCAACTTTGTTAGTAGAAAGTAGAATAGAAAGCAGCATTTGAAGAAATTCATTTGCTGTTTTTTATAGAATAGCAGTATCGTGCAATTGTATTATTAATTTTTTCTATTAAAATTTGAAAGTAAAATAGTATCTTTGTAGAGATAAAATTTGTTGAACCATGTTACATTGAATTTGACGCTGGCGCAAACCATAGCGCAAACCGGAGCTAAAAAAGAAAAAGGCACCCAGAAGTGGAAGCCTCCCAAATGCCTTATTCTTATCAAGTAGCGGGACCCGGGATTGAACCGGGGACCTCATGATTATGAATCATGCGCTCTAACCAGCTGAGCTATCCCGCCATCGTTTCTCGATTGCGGGTGCAAAGATAGATACTTTTTTTTATTCTCCAAAACATTTGTCGTTTTTTTCTGTTTTTTATTTAAGGATCGGCTCTTTGAGTTATCATAAATAGATACATTGAGAGTGGAAAATAAAAAAAGAAAGAAAATAAAGTGCATGATTTATACTGCGTAATTAGAAAAAAGTATTTATCTTGGCACACACAATTTAAGGTGAATATAGCTATGAAAAGAGAGAAAATACGTTTGGAGTATCTTCTGAATGCGACCTCTAAAAACATTCTTTGGTCAGCAATCAGCACACCGACCGGTTTGGAGGACTGGTTTGCAGATAAAGTCGTGTCGAATGATAAAATAGTGGAATTTCATTGGGGGAAAACGGAGCAACGTGATGCCGAAATTACGGCCATACGCGCTTATTCTTTTATCCGTTTCCGTTGGCTGGACGATGAGAACGAAAGAGACTATTTTGAAATTAAAATGAATTATAATGAACTTACAGGTGATTTTGTGTTGGAAATTACTGATTTCGCAGAGCCGGATGAAGTAGAAGATATGAAAGAATTGTGGGACTCTCAGGTTAATAAGTTGAGAAGAACTTGTGGTTTTTAGTTAACTTTCAACTAAAAACTTTCTGCACTCCTTTTTTTGTGCTAATTTTGCATCTCAATCGCACGAAACGTATTATAAGATGCTACGCATAAAAAGATTAGATATATTTATAGTAAAGAGTTTTTTACTGCTCTTTATTGGTACATTCTTCATTTGTCTCTTCATCTTCATGATGCAGTTTTTGTGGAGATATGTGGACGAACTGGTCGGAAAGGGATTGGAAATGAGTGTGATGGCTCAGTTCTTCTTTTATTCGGCATTGAGTCTGGTGCCTTTGTCACTTCCGCTGGCCGTATTGTTGGCATCCCTTATTACTTTTGGAAATTTTGGAGAACGTTATGAATTGCTCGCCATGAAAGCGGCGGGCATTTCTTTGCTTAAAATCATGCGTCCTCTCATCATACTTGTCTGTATCATTTGTGGAATTTCCTTTTATTTTCAGAACGTGATCGGTCCCATAGCGCAAGGGAAATTGGGAACGTTGCTGATTTCTATGAAACAGAAATCTCCGGAGGTGGATATACCGGAAGGGGTGTTCTATTCGGAAATTCCCGATTATAACCTTAAAGTGCGGAAGAAAGATCGTAAGACCGGTATGCTATATGATGTGTTGATTTATAATTTTAAAGACGGGGCGGAAAATGCGCATATTATTTATGCCGATTCCGGACGTATGGAGATGACGGCGGATAAACAGCACTTGTATCTGCATCTGTATAGCGGTGAGCTGTTCGAAAATCTGAAGAGCCAGAATGTGAAGGCGCAAAATGTGCCGTACCGGCGGGAATCTTTCAAGGAGAAACATACTATTATCGAGTTTAATTCGGACTTTAATATGGCCGATGCGAGTATAATGAGCAATCAGGCCACTACGAAAAGTATGCAGACGTTACAGGTTTCCATCGACTCGATGGAACATGTGGGCGACAGTATCGGACGCCAGTATTATAAAGAGGCCATTGGCGGGGTATATAGCAATCCCGGTGGATTGTCAAAAGAAGATACGATAAAGATTACACAGGCCGATATCGGATCTTACAATGTAGACAGTCTTTTCGAAGCCGCAACGCTGATGCAGAAACAAAAGATTCTCTCTTCTGCTGCAAACCGTGCCGAAAGTCTGCAAGGAGATTATGGCTTTAAGATTTACAACATGAGAGAAAATGATTATCAGATCCGTCGGCATGGAACGGAATGGCACAAGAAGATAACGATTTCTCTTTCCTGTCTGCTTTTCTTTTTTATTGGAGCGCCGCTCGGCGGCATTATCCGTAAAGGCGGATTGGGGATGCCTGTGATAGTATCTGTGCTTGTGTTTATCGTTTATTATGTGATAGATAATAGCGGATACAAGATGGCACGAGACGGTAAATGGATTGTATGGATGGGGATGTGGCTCAGTTCTGCCATCCTGGCGCCGTTAGGGGCATTTCTTACTTATAAATCCAATAATGATTCGGTGGTGCTGAATGCGGATGCTTATACTTCCTGGATCAAACGGGTGATAGGTATCCGTGGTGTGCGCCATTTGTTTAAGAAAGAGGTTATTATCCATGATCCGGACTATTCGAAGATTTCTGCGGAACTTACTGCTCTCACTACAGAGTGTCGCGCATATATAAGTAAACACCAACTGAAGAAAGCACCCAATTATTTTAAACTTTGGATGTCTACCGGCGAAGATGATGAAGTGAAAGCGATCAATGAGCGTCTGGAAACGTTGATTGAAGAATTATCGAATTCAAGATCGTTTACTTTGCTGACAACTTTGAATAATTATCCCATTATACCTGTGGCTGCTCATGTGCGGCCGTTTCATGTATATTGGTTGAACCTGTTGGCGGGAGCCATTGTGCCGATAGGATTGTTCTTTTATTTCCGTATCTGGATATTCCGTATACGACTTGTACGGGATATAGAGAAGGTTATAAAGACCAACGAAGATATTCAATTCATAATAAAAGAGAATCATAATTTATAGAATAAGTATGGAAGAGATCAGACTGAATACAATCGATGAGGCTATTGCCGATTTCAGAGAAGGGAATTTCGTAATTGTAGTGGACGATGAAGATCGCGAGAACGAAGGTGATTTTATTATTGCGGCTGAAAAAATAACTCCTGAGAAAGTGAATTTTATGATGACACACGGACGGGGTGTGTTGTGTGCTCCTATTACGGAGGAGCGTTGCGCCGAATTGGAACTGGATATGCAGGTTACTGCAAATACTTCTATTTATGAGACACCGTTTACTGTGACTGTCGATCTCCTTGAAGGTTGTACTACCGGAGTATCTATGCACGATCGTGCAGCGACTATCCGTGCTTTGGCCGATCCTAAAACGAAACCGGCTGATCTCGGGCGTCCGGGACATGTGAATCCGTTGCGTGCCCGTTCGCGTGGAGTACTCCGTCGTGCCGGTCATACGGAAGCGAGTGTGGATTTGGCAAAACTGGCCGGACTATACCCGGCTGCTGCTCTGATCGAAATTATTAATGAAGACGGGACTATGGCACGTTTGCCTCAATTGGTGGAAGTGGCCAAACGTTTTGGGCTTAAAATAATCTCGATTAAGGACTTGATTGCTTATCGTGTGCAATTAGAGTCGATTGTGGAGAAAGGAGTAGAGGTGGATATGCCTACCCAATACGGACATTTTCGTCTGATTCCGTTCCGTCAGAAATCAAATGGAATGGAGCATATTGCATTGATTAAAGGTAGCTGGGATAAAGATGAGCCGATTTTGGTACGTGTGCATTCTTCATGTATGACAGGTGATATTTTCGGCTCTTGTCGTTGTGAGTGTGGAGAACAGCTTCATAAGGCGATGGAGATGATCGAGGCTGCCGGAAAGGGGGTCATTGTATATATGAACCAGGAAGGACGTGGCATTGGACTGATGAATAAGATTGCCGCATACAAACTTCAGGAAGAAGGATATGATACGGTAGATGCGAATCTGCATCTGGGTTTCGATGCCGATGAACGTGATTATGGAGTCGGTGCGCAGATTTTGCGTGAGGTAGGAGTGGCAAAAATGAAGTTGATGACCAATAACCCTGTGAAGCGTATCGGTCTGGAAGCATATGGTTTGGAAATAACAGAAAATGTAGGTATCGAGATTACCCCTAATCCTTACAATGAACGTTACTTAAAGACCAAGAAAGAACGAATGGGACATACGCTACATTTTAACAAGTAAAATCCGCTTTTACTTTCATATATCAAATATTATAGCTTATTTTGCAACTAATTTCACTAAACGACAATAAAGTAGATACAAAATGAATCAGTTATCAGACCGTTTGAACAGCTTGTCGCCATCGGCGACACTTGCTATGTCGCAGAAGAGTAATGAACTCAAAGCACAGGGCGTTGATGTTATTAATCTGAGTGTGGGAGAACCCGACTTTAATACTCCCGACCACATCAAAGAAGCTGCAAAGAAAGCTATCGATGACAACTTTTCGCGTTATTCTCCCGTTCCCGGGTATCCGGCATTGCGCAACGCCATCGTAGAGAAACTGAAAAAAGAGAATGGTCTGGAATATACAGCCGCTCAGATTTCATGTGCCAATGGTGCGAAGCAATCTGTATGTAATGCAATCATGGTATTGGTTAATCCGGGTGATGAAGTGATCGTGCCTGCACCGTATTGGGTAAGTTATCCGGAAATGGTGAAACTGGCAGAAGGTACTCCGGTGATTGTAACTGCCGGGATCGAACAGGATTTTAAGATTACTCCCGCACAGTTGGAAGCCGCCATTACCCCGAAAACAAAGGCATTGATACTCTGTTCTCCGTCGAATCCTACCGGTTCGGTTTATAGTAAGGAGGAGTTAGCCGGTTTAGCTGCCGTGTTGGCGAAATATCCGCAGGTAGTGGTAATTGCAGATGAGATTTATGAGCATATCAATTATATAGGTAAACATCAGAGCATTGCACAGTTCCCGGAAATGAAAGAACGGACAGTGATCGTAAACGGTGTGTCGAAAGCCTATGCGATGACCGGATGGAGAATCGGTTTTATTGCCGGACCGGAATGGATTGTGAAAGCTTGCAATAAATTGCAGGGACAATATACGTCGGGGCCTTGCTCTGTTTCTCAGAAGGCTGCTGAAGCCGCCTATACGGGTTCTCAAGCTCCGGTAGAAGAAATGCGTAAGGCGTTCGAGCGTCGCCGCGACCTGATTGTGAAGTTGGCAAAAGAAGTCCCAGGCTTTGAGGTGAATGTTCCTGAAGGCGCTTTCTATTTGTTCCCTAAATGTAGTTCTTTCTTTGGAAAATCAGCAGGCGACCGTAAGATTGCGGATTCGGATGATCTGGCTATGTATCTGTTGGAAGTGGCTCATGTGGCTTGTGTGGGTGGTGCTTCTTTTGGTGCGCCTGAATGTATTCGTATGAGTTATGCTACCAGTGATGAGAACATTGTTGAAGCTATCCGCCGGATTAAGGAAGCATTGGCGAAACTGAAATAAAGATAGTTTGTGTCTGCCGGGCAATGGCGGATGTAAAAAATAAACCTGTATCGGACAGATCGTTTTGATTTGTATCGATACAGGTTTTTTTATTAGGGTTGATTTAGAGCCTGCTTTAATTAATTGTCCTCTCAAAATAATACTGAGTAAAATTAAAGCAGGCTTTGGGTTGTAAAGGGCTATTTTACAATAACCTTAAATGTCTGTTGGTTACTTGCATTGACTACTGTCAACAAATAGATGCCTTGGGATAATCCGTTGATCGGTAATCGGGTAAAACTGTTTGTTGTTTCCTGTTGCATTATAACACTGCCTTGCATTGTCATTAACCGGATAGTGGAGTTGGCAGGAGACTCAACGGTCAATACCTCTCCATTTGCAATGAGACGGGGATAAACCTTGGTCTGTTTTTCGTTGCTGACGTTTTCTACACCTACGCCGGATTCTTTTCCTTCTTTGGTGACAGCAAATATGGCCGGGTGTCCCTTTCCTGTGTTTTCTATCTTTATCGATGCAATTACTTTATTTTTATCGGTATTTATTTTATGTTCATACAGGCAGAAATTGTATCGTCCGTCCATTTGGTCGTTCGACCGTGTGATCCTGCTTAGTCCATGTACCGCTTTTCCTGTAGAAACTTCGCTATACCAGTCGCCTATTGTTATGCTTTTAGGAGTAGAACTGGTTTCATCGGCATAATATACGGTTACATCTACTGTGGAACTACCATCGGTACAGGTCGAAAGCAAATAAAGGGCTTCCGTTTGGTGAGAACCGTCGAATTGCAGGGTAGCTGCATTTTCTTTGATCAGAGTTGCTGCATTGGGCTTGTCATATGCGGCAAGGCGATATTGAACGCCGGTGCTGGAAGTGATATTTCTATCGGTTGGCAGAGAGCCTTGTTCTTGTACTCCTGATGTATAATAAATCCAACCTTGGTTATCGAGGGAAGCTGTAGAATAGTTGACGGCAGGACGTTGCTCGGCTATGACATCTTCATTAAATCCTGATGTGACGGTCAGTTGGGTATACTCTACCGGTTCGGGCTCTTTATCGAGTAAGGCCCTGTCCATGAAAATCAACCGTTCTTTGATCCAACTCTTTAAATAAGAAATTTCATCATCATAAGATTGGGCCACGTATTGATTGGGCCATACGTATCTTCCCCATCTTGGCCAAGCCTGTGAGTTGCGTTCTTGTGCTCCCTTAGCATTTAATAAGGTAGTTAACGAGTCAATGGTAAGTTCTATGTTCTTGTCCGAGTAACTTGTTTCACGATATAGTTCCCAACGCTCTTTCACTTCTTTCATAAATGCATCGTCTTTAAGCAACTTATACCACCAGAAAGGAACCAACTGGTTATCACCGGATGCTATGTCATTAAAGTTGTATGCCCAAGTGTCTGTTCTCCAACCATTATTATAATCAGCGTTGCCGAAACCTAAATTCATATCCCATAAGGATGTTTTGAATCTGGGATCTTTGCTGTCTCTATACTTATATAAATTAGTACTTAGGCGATAACCGTCTACATTATGGCAGAATTCTGTTGAGAGCATATAGTCGATGAAAGAGGTGACGTCGATGTACTTTCTGTATCCTGTTTCCGGGTTCTTGTAATCTGCGGAGGCTAAGTTATCTTCGAATGCATCGATGTATCCGTGTATATAATCCAGTTGGGTTTTGGAAAATTCATCCTGGTCCATGTTCTTATATTGGAAAGATATTTTTTTATTACGGATGGGGTTACCTTTTGAATCTACGGGTGAGTGTTTGGAGTAATAAACCGGTTCATCGTCTCTGTCCACTTCCAGATGGTAACCTCCTGTCAATGCATCGCCACTGTCTCCCGGATCCGGTAAGTCCAGGCGGTTCTTGCCTTTTCTAACTCTTTCGGAAAGGATAAAGACACCGTAATAGGTGCCGTCCATGATCATTTCACAATATTTTCCTGTGGGTACGTATTCGAAGAAGGGTCTGGCCAGAGTAAACGCAAATACGTCTCTGATCATACTTTTGTCCGCATAAGGAGCCAGCAATGCCCAATCGTTGTCTTTGCCCATTCCCAATAGGGATACTTTTTGTTTCTTACCTCCTTCTTCCAGAGGTTTGTCCAGTGCACGAATGGCATATGGTTTTTTGTCGGAATTGGTAAAAGAAGAGTTGCCCCGGTATTTCAAGTCGATATAGCCGCTATAGTCTACTGTTTGATTCGGATACAAGAGGGTATCCATATGGTTCAATTGCCCTTCTCCATTATCGATAATTTTCATTTTGGCGGTGATGCGGTTTTCACGTTCGATCACTTGGTGTTGGGTATCGATGAAAACGATCGGGAGATTTGTTTCTGTGAATTTGACTTTCTGGTTATCCGGTTTGAAATTATTGATATCCGTGTCCTGAGCGGAACAGACAACAGACGAAATCAAAAAAAGAGATAAAAATAAGTTTCTCATAAAGTATGTTTTATTAAGTAAATAAAAGGTCTTTGTTAGTAAAACAGTGACAGGGGAAAAAACACTTAGCCGGAGTATTCTTTTTTAAGGGTAATAAAGGTTACAAATGAAAAAAGGCTGCCTCATCGATGGAAGCAGCCTTTTTGGATTTTTCTTTCTTGATTGTATTATTCAGCCGGGTGAATTGCTTCAGAAGGACAAACATCTGCGCAAGTACCGCAGTCAGTACATACATCCGGGTTGATAGAATAGATATCACCTTCAGAGATAGCTTCTACCGGACACTCGTCGATACAAGTTCCGCAAGCAATACAATCGTCACTAATTACGTAAGCCATTTTCTTTAATATTTAAATTATTAGTACTAATTTCTTGGACAAAAATACATGTTTTATTCATTAGTTGCACTTATTCTTGATTAAATTCCTTTAATTTGTATCCCTTCTAAATAAGAGAAACAATAATTTAACTATAAAATCGTTTTTATTGATGTGAAACGCTTTGTGTTACTTCTCATTGTTTCGCTGCTGGTTGCCGGTGCTTCCGGCCAGACGCGTAAGGTGCAGAACCGCCCGTATATCGATCAGCGGATCTGGCACTATGGCTTTTTGGCTGGTATTCACATGCAGGATCTCAAGTTTGTCAATAATGGGTATGTCACGGAGGACGGTCAAGTCTGGTTTGCCGATGTGCCCGAGTATTCTCCGGGTTTTTCGGTAGGCGTGTTGGGAGAATTGTACTTAAACAAGTATATGTCTCTCCGCTTGGTGCCTACGCTTCACTTTGGAGACAAAAAAGTTATTTTTCGTGAGCAGACGAGTGGAGAAACCGAATCGCAGAATGTGAAATCCGCCTATCTGTCTTTTCCTGTCGATTTGAAATTCAGTGCGGAGCGATTCAATAATTATCGTCCTTATGCAATGGTCGGTTTAAGCCCTACTTATGATTTAAGTGTGAAAAAATCTCGTCCACTCTTGGTCAAACCTTTCGACTGCTACATAGAAGTGGGGTTGGGTTGTGACTTTTATCTTCCTTTCTTTAAGCTGATACCGGAACTGAAGTTTTGTTTTGGGTTAGCGAATCTGTTAGACAAAAACCGTAACGATCTTACCGATAAGTCGTTGATGAAATTTACCGAATCTTTGGACAAGGTGAAGTCTCGTATGATTGTATTGACTTTCTACTTTGAATAGGCTGATCATACACATAATCTTGAAATTCACGGGGAAATATGTTCAAAAGAGATAAAACTCTGTGAAACCCTGTGCTACTCTGTGGCGAAATCGTTATTTTTGCAAAGAATTTGCCGGATGGCAAATCATAATTTGTAAATCGTTAAATAGTAAATATCCCCATGCCATTAAATTTACCTGATAGATTACCTGCGATAGAACTGCTGAAAGAGGAAAATATCTTTGTGATCGATAACTCGCGTGCTACCCAACAGGATATCCGTCCGTTGAGGATTGTGATTCTGAATTTGATGCCGTTGAAGATTACTACGGAGACGGATTTGGTCCGGTTGTTGTCTAACACTCCTCTTCAGGTAGAGATTTCATTCATGAAGATAAAAAGCCACACTTCCAAAAATACGCCGGTCGAGCATATGAAGGCTTTTTATACTGATTTCGATAAGATGCGCGGTGAGAAATACGACGGTATGATTATCACCGGTGCTCCTGTGGAACAGATGGATTTTGAAGAAGTAAGTTATTGGAGTGAAATCATGGAGATATTCGATTGGGCGCGTACGCATGTCACTTCGACGCTATATATCTGTTGGGCTGCTCAAGCCGGATTGTATCATCATTATGGAGTGCCTAAATATGCGTTGGATAAAAAGATGTTCGGAATTTTCGAGCATCGCACGCTCGATCCGCTTCATTCTATTTTCAGAGGGTTTGATGATGTGTTTTATGTACCCCATAGCCGCCATACGGAGGTGCGGAAAGAAGATATTCTGAAAGTTCCGGAATTAACGTTGCTTTCTGAATCGGAGGAGTCGGGGGTCTATATGGTGATGGCTCGTGGCGGGCGTGAATTTTTTGTTACCGGTCATTCGGAATACTCTCCCTTAACGCTCGATACGGAGTATCGACGGGATTTGGCAAAAGGTCTTCCGATTGAAATGCCGCGTAATTATTATGTTGATAATGATCCGGAAAAAGGGCCGCTTGTTCGTTGGCGGGGTCATGCCAACCTGTTGTTTTCCAATTGGCTGAATTATTTTGTTTATCAGGAAACTCCTTACAATATCGACGACATTAAATGATAAAGCAGCGTAAAATAGAACTTCTGGCTCCGGCCCGGAATTTGGAGTGTGGTATCGAAGCGATCAATCATGGGGCAGATGCGGTATACATCGGTGCTCCGAAGTTTGGAGCCCGTGCTGCCGCCGTTAATTCGTTGGAGGATATTGCGGCTCTGGTGGAATATGCACATTTATACAATGCACGCATTTATGTCACTGTCAATACTATCCTGAAAGAAGAGGAGCTGAAAGAGACGGAGGAGATGATCCGGGAATTGTATCGAATAGGGGTGGATGCATTGATTGTGCAGGATATGGCCATTGCGAAACTGGAATTACCTCCTATACCGCTTCATGCAAGTACGCAAATGGATAACCGGACTGTAGATAAAGTGAGATTTCTCCGTGATGCGGGTTTTCGGCAAGTGGTATTGGCGCGTGAACTGTCGTTGCGGGAGATTGGCAAAATACATGAGGCATGTCCCGATATTCCGCTTGAAGTTTTTGTGCATGGAGCTTTGTGTGTCAGTTATAGCGGGCAATGTTATGT
>OKUA01000860.1_pt1 | contig 19642 bp, 16 predicted proteins | sample 1606501 | NCBI WGS metagenome assembly OKUA01 (sample SAMEA3879608, study PRJEB24766) | human gut metagenome | biome: human-associated habitat; feature: feces | place: USA | collected 1985/1987
ACAGAAACGTTTCGGTTTTAAAAACCAGACGCGGACAACATTTATAATTTACATGGGGAGGATACAGTCATGCCACTTGTTACATCAAAAGAAATGCTGCTGAAAGCACAGCAGGGCGGATATGCAGTAGGCGCTTTTAATGCGGAAAATATGGAAATGGTAAAAGCTATCATTGAAGCTGCGGAGGAACTGAAGGCTCCGGTAATGATCCAGACAACACCATCTACGATCAAATATGGAACGGTGGAAACTTATGGAGCAATTGTAGCAGCAGAGGCAAAAAAAGCCAGTGTTCCGGTATGTCTGCATCTGGATCATGGCAGCAGCTTTGAGCTGGCTTTACAGGCAATGAAAGCGTTATTGTTATTGCCGCAACTAACCGTCGTGATATACTTGATCCCGCTCTTTTACGTCCGGGAAGGTTTGACAGGCAGATAGTAGTCGGTTATCCGGATATAAAGGGACGCGAGGAGATCCTTAAGGTTCATACGCGCAACAAGCCGCTTGCCCCGGATGTAAATCTTAAAACAATCGCTAAAACAACCGTGGGCTTTACGGGAGCCGATCTTGAAAATCTTGTGAACGAAGCTTCATTGCTTGCGGCACGAGCTAATAGGAAAGCGATTATCAAGGAAGATATAGAAGAAGCGACTATTAAGGTAATAGCAGGTCCCGAAAAGAAGTCAAGAGTGGTAACGGAACGCGAGAAGAGACTTACTTCATATCATGAGGCCGGTCACGCTGTTTGTACCTATCATTGTCCGACACAGGATAAGGTTCATCAGGTGTCGATCATTCCAAGAGGAATGGCAGGCGGCTTTACTATGTCTCTGCCGGAGCATGATAAGTCTTATGTAAGCAAGACTGAAATGAAGGAAAATATTGTAACCCTGCTCGGCGGACGTGTTGCAGAAAAGCTTATTCTTGAGGATATTTCAACCGGGGCTTCAAACGATATAGAGCGTGCAACGGCAATTGCAAGAAATATGGTTACGAAATACGGCTTTAGCGATAAGCTGGGTCCGATGGTTTACGGCACGGATCAGAACGAGGTGTTCCTGGGACGCGATTTCAACAGCTCTAAAAATTATTCTGAAAACGTAGCGGCTGAGATTGACGCTGAGATGCGTGAGATTATTGAAGAGGGTTATGAGCGTGCAAAGGATCTTCTTGAGCAAAATATGGATCAGCTCCATCTGCTTGCTAAGTATCTTATGAAATATGAAAAGATTGACGACGTTGATTTTGAAAAGCTTATGAAAGGCGAACTTGACGAAAGCGTTCTGAATGATGATGAGGATTCGGACAATGAGTCTGAAGAAGGCAATACAGAAGAAAACAAAGAAAAATAAAGTAAAAGCCTCCCATAGGGGAGGCTTTTTTATCTTATAAAGCTTTCAAGACCTGCCGCAAGGCGTTCTTCCTTGCGGCGTTTTTTGTTTTCGTACATTGCCTGATCCGCCATGGAAATAACCTTGTAAAGCGACATATCTATATCCGCTTTGGTGATTATATAACCTATGCTGGCGTCTATGGCGTATGGCTTATCGGAAATCCTGTTGAACTTTTTGATATGCATATAAATGCAGTCGATAAGCTCCTTGGCGTCGGAGTCTGTGTGGTTGTCGGCAAAAATGATAAATTCGTCGCCGCCGTATCTTGCAAAAATCTGATTGCGGTCGCAGGCGGATTTTATAGATTCGGAGATCTGCTGCAACGCATAATCACCCTCGCTGTGCCCGAACTTGTCGTTTATATATTTCAAACCGTCCATGTCAATAAACATTACCATGATATCCTTGTATTCGTGAATACATTTCTGATATATCGGCATAGCGTTCTTGCTGAAGCCGTTGCGGTTATAAATATGGCAGAGAGGATCTATAACAGACAATCTGTCGAGCTTGCTGACCATTTTATCCAGACATACTATTTTTCTTATGTTTTCAATAGAATTGCTTACATTCATAATCCATGTCTGAAACAAGCCGCTTTCCATGGGAAATTTACTGTTTTTTATTACACAGTAACCAAGACATCTTTCACGGAAATGCACGGGAACAAAGTAATAAACATTGCTTTTATCGGTTGAATTGTAAATATCCGGCAGCATTTCCGAAGATTTAAAGTCATGTTTTTCTTTGAATCGGCCGTTTTCATAATTAATGAGAACCTTCATGTTCTCAGTGTATCCTGAATGAGAAAAGCTATCGAGTAAATTGATTTCAGCGTCGTTTGAATCATATTCGTCTATCCAGTCGTCACACAGACAGAATACGAATTTTTCACAGCCAATTTCACTAATAAAACGTTTCAATACATCTACGTTTTCTTCTATTGTAAGGCATTCTTCAAATTCACAGCACATTCTGTTTATCATAGGAACGCCGATATTATAGGCTTCGATACATCTATAGCAGGACTTTTTAAATTTAATTATATTGTCGTATGTGTTGCTGTTTTCGCAACCGCAGCTATCTAAAAATACGCATTCTGCGTCAAGAAGCTCCGTTCTTTCAGGATTCATTCCGTTTATTGCTTCATATACCTTTTTAGCGGCGGTATATCCGGATAGACGAAGCGGACGTTTAACTGAAGTTATAGCCGGAAAATAATTTCTTGCCATATATATATTGTCAAAACCGGTTACCATTACGTCTTCCGGCACTTTTTTTCCGGTTTTTTCAAGCTCGATAACTGCCGAAAGAGCCATTGCATCGTTAGCGCAGATTATAACCTCCGGGAATTCCATATCTGAATCCAGAAAATGATTTACGGCTATTCGTCCGTCCTGACCTCTGAAAAATCCGTGGAATATTCTTTTTTCTTCTATGGGAATATTATGTTTTTCAAGTACGCTTTTATATGCTGCCAGTCTCATAATGCTTTCGGGATTATCATAGGGACCTGAAATATAATTGATACGCCTGGCGCCGTGGTGAGTTATAATGTGTTCCACCATATTTTCCATAGCCTTGAAATTATCTATTCCTATATAATAAAAGTTATTCAGATCGTTATCTATGCATGCCGCCGGTATATTTGCGGCAGTTATTTTCTCAGAAAGCTGTTTGGTTATCTTGGGTGAAGATATTGTATTTGTAAGCAATATAACTCCGTCAAACTTTTCAAAGTTTATTAGATTATATATATTGAATTCGCCCATATCATGCTGTTTGTTTTTCAGTATGCCGCCGAAAGCGATAAAATTGCATATATTTATATTTTTTTCAGCGGCGAAGTCCTGTATCCCCAGAAGTATGGTATTCTGATACTCTTCGTCAATGCCGGCAACGACAACCGCTATATTGATCGGATTTTTCATATTTTTTCCTCCATATCATAATCAATTTATATTATACTACATTTAGACAAAATTTTAAATAGTTTTTGCATAATATGCAAAAATATTGGCGAAATGTTCTAAAAATAACGTACTTGATTTTACAAATTGTACAAATAACTTTAAAAAAAGCGGACGTTTAAACGTCCGCTTTTATTATTCTTTGTCAAGCCTTGCAGCTTTCAGCATTATAGCGCATTCAAGCCGCTTTTTTTCAAGCTGGCATGAAAATTTATGAGCATTGTGAATATCTCCGGCGTAAATGTAATTATTTGCGTTGCATCCGCCGCTGCAATAGAATTTTGCCCAGCACTGACGACATTCCGGTTTGGTATAGACGTGAGCGGCGGCAAATTCTGCTTTAAGATCAAGATTGAAAGTACCCTCGTCGAAATTTCCCATTTTGAATTCCTCAAGACCTACAAACTGATGACACGGATATATGTCGCCGTCCGGAGTTATCGCAACATATTCATTTCCGCATCCGCATCCTCTCAGACGTTTTATAGCGCAGGGACCTTGGTCAAGGTCCAGCATAAAATGAAAGAAATTGAATTTTTTTCCGCGGTTTTCATTATCAAGGATTCTTTCGGATAATTTTTCATACTCTTTAAAAATCTGAGAAAGCTCTTTTTCTGTGAGAGAATATGGAACCTCAGGAGGACAAACAACCGGTTCAACGGATATCTGGTCGAATCCCTCGTTATAAAGACTAAAGACATCTTCGGAAAAATCAAGATTATACTTTGTGAAAGTACCTCTTACATAGTATTCTTTTTCGCCTCTTTTTGACACAAGTCTTTTAAATTTCGGAAGTATAGAGTCATAGCAGCCTGTTCCGTCAACTCTTTTTCTTACCTTGTCGTTTACTTCCTTTCTTCCGTCTATTGAAAGAACTACATTAGACATTTCTTTATTTATAAAATCAATTTTATCGTCGTCGAGCAAAACGCCGTTTGTAGTAATGGTGAATCTGAATCTTTTGCCGTAATCTTTTTCTTTTGATCTGGCGTATTCGACTATCTGTTTGACAACTTCAAAATTCAAAAGAGGTTCTCCGCCGAAGAAATCAAGTTCAAGATTTTCTCTGTCTCCGGATTTTTCAAGAAGAAAATCAATCGCTTTTTTTCCTGTTTCAAAGCTCATAAGCTTTCTGCCCTTACCGAAATCTCCCGTTGAAGCAAAGCAGTATTCGCAGCGCAGATTGCAGTCGTGAGCTATATGCAGACACATTGCCTTAATCGGAGAAGCTACGGAATATTTGGCAAATTTTTCATAATCGTCTTCTGAAAACAATATTCTGTCATTATAAAGAGCTTTTATTTCGTCATAGCAGGAGATAATTTCCTCAGACGGATAAAATCTTGAAAGCTTTTCCATAACCTTTTCAGGACATTTTTCTTCAAAAGGCGGTTCAACATTATCCAATAGATCGTATGTAATATCGTCCACTATGTGAACTCCGCCGCTGTTTGTATCCAGCACTATGTTATACCCGTTAAGCTTATATTTATGTATCATTTTTATTTCACCTCATAAAATTTAAAAGGGACATATGGCGATGTCCCTTTTAATAAACAAACCTTCTTATATATTATCTTTCACATTTCTGGTTTGCCACTGTGCAGGAAGTTTTGCATGCGGACTGGCATGAAGCCTGACATTTACCGCAACCGCCTTTCTTAGCAGTTTCCTTGAGATTAGCCTTATTGATAGTTCTGATATGCTTCATAAAAACCTCCAAAAAAATCTTTCATAATCAACATGAAAACATTATACCACATTCAATAAGCTTTTTCAATAGCTTTTTACCGAAAAAATACACAAATATTACATGATTTTTATGTATGCTCAGTATAGTTAAAGGGGAGGACGTTTTATTTTTGAATTGACGCCTGTTACTCCGCCGGCGGCTCCGGCAATACACAGCATAATCAGAAAGCGTGTTAAACGAAACGGAGGAATTCCTTTTAAGTAAATTATTCCGGCTGAAAAAATAACGGCATAAATTATAATTCCGCATATTACCCCGTTTTTAATTCCCTTATGCCTTTTTTGTTTACCATAAAGGAAACCTGAAAAATATCCTCCGGAGCATATTGCAAGGCTTCCCAAGACCGATATTATTCCGTCTGACATTCCCGCGGCTGACGCGGCATAGCTGAAAAGAAGAATAAGAGCCGTTATAAGCGCGATTCCGGAAACGGAAGAAAAAATAAGATTATAATATTTAAGTCTGCGGATGGTTCTTTTGTTTCTTTTCATGGCTGTTCACCGCCGTAATATTTTTTAATAATTTCGGCGATATACAATAGTTCGCCGGCCAGCTTTTCGCTGAATGCGGAATCGTAGCTGTATATCGCTATGCCAAGATTGTTTTTTGCTGAATATTCCGCCTGTCTGGATATTATACCGCTGTCCTCGATCCATTCATTTTTTCCGCTTCCGGCCCATTTATCTTCGTTCCCTACTTTATAAGCTCCCAGTCCTATAATAAGTGAAACATCGTCGCATGTATTTATATCCTTCCATTTTTTTACCGTTTCTTCAAAGGGACAGCTTTCATTTTTAAATCCGTAATAAATCTGAGGAACAATATAATCGCAGTAGCCTGATTCGGAGGCCCATGTTTTTACATCGGCGTATTGACCGGAATAATTTGAATCAATATTGCCCTGCGGACTGATTCCGAAGAGAGCTTCTTTGTTTTCCTTTTTTACGGCTTGGTATATTGAAGAAACCATTGTGTTTATGTTTTCTATACGCCATTTTTCCAGATCATTGCTTCCGGATTCTGAAAATGCGTCGGCGTCAAATTCAGTTTCAGATGTCGGATAGAAATAATCGTCTATATGTATACCGTCCACGTCATAATTTCGGACAATCTCCGCGGCGCCTGAAGCGATATATTCTCTTACCTCGTTATAGGCCGGATTAAGATACCAGCGGTCTTCAAGCTTTACTATATAGGTTCCGTTTTTTTTGCTGTCGTTATACCATTTTTTTATCTGAAAATTCGTATCCAGTGTTTTCATCTGTTCGTCTGTCTGACATCTCAGAGGATTTAGCCAGGCATGAACGGACAATCCCAGCTTATGCGCTTCATTAAGCGTTATTTCAAGCGCGTCATAGTTTCCGTTGTAATATTCGGCGCACGGAAATATATCTGATTCATAGCAGCAGTCGTTATATGCTCTTACATGAACATATACCGTGTTTATTCCTGTCTCTGCCGCCTGAGCAAGCCTGTTTTTTATACTTTCTGTAAATTCAGATTCGGTTTTATTATAAAGCATATCCCGATATTCCATATATGTAAACCACATCCCCGCTTGTTTTTCGTAGTTTATGGGAATATAGTTTTCATCATCGGCATTTTCAGCTTCCGTTGCTGTTTGCTCAGTCGGTTCAGCGACGCCGAGCTGATATAAGGTCTGTTCGTTGAGAGAAATATCCGTATCTCCGTTTAAGGTTTCGGTATTTTCTTGTTTTCCGCAGGAAACGCTCATAAAACAAGCCATAATAATAACAACGATTAGTAATCTTTTCATTATTTCAGCACGTCCTGTAAAGATAGTTTGTACATTTATATTCGGACATGATTGATAATATTCCAAGCGGTAAATATGAAAAAAGAAAATTGTATGAATTTTTCGGAAATCCGTTGAAATAAGAATATAAATATGGTAAAATAAAAATAATAATATAAAGCTTGGATATGGGAGGAATTATGAATCAGACAGAATCGAGAGAGGATTATCTGGAAACCATTCTTTTGCTGATGCGTCGAAACGGAAGCGTCAGATCCATAGATATAGTAAATGAGCTGAATTATTCAAAAGCGAGTATCAGCAGAGCTGTAGGTTTGCTTAAAGCTAATAATTATATAAACGTTGATACGAACGGACAGATAACTTTTACAGGACTTGGACTAAAGCAGGCCGAGGCCATCTATGAACGCCATACTAATATTAAGAAATTCCTAATTAGCGTTCTTGGCGTCAGCGCTGAAACGGCTGAGGCGGACGCCTGCAAGATAGAACATATTTTAAGCGAGGAAACATACGGCAGGATAAAGGAATATGTAGAAAAAATATAATTTAAGCTCTGAAAGCGGTGGATAAATGAAAAAAATTCATTATAGAATCGTAATTATACCGGCATGCGTCTGCACAGCTTTGATATTTATGCTTGCGTTTTATTCTACCGGAGTTATAGACAGAGCTGCTGCAAGAGATATAATTGGTCAGCGGATAGAACAGGTGTGTAATATTATAGACGAAAAATCTGAGGCGGCTGAAAAGCTTACGGAAGAAATATATAATAGTTACAGATCAAAGGCCAGAGTGGTTTCGATGATGCTTTCTAAAAATGTTAATATCATAAGCGACGAATCATCGTTTGAGGAGCTAAGGGTAGCTATCGGCGCCGACGTTATCAGCGTTGCGGATAAGGACGGTATTATAAGATACAGCACCGATATGTCTGTTGAGGAAAGCTCTGCATATGAGGAATTTATGCCCGCAGTTGATAACAAAGTATTTTCAGAGGCTGTGCTGTCTGAATCAGGCGGCAGAAACGTTGTTGTAACAGGCTCTTCCAGACTTGACGAGGACGGTATAATTCAGATTCAGTTTACCTTGGAGAATTATCAGCAGCAGATTGATATGTCTGATCTTTCATCTGCCGTTACTCAGATGCCTCTTTTGAAAAACGGTCATTTAGCGGTTATAGATATAGAAACAAATACTTTTATTAGCCATACGGATAGCTATCTCAACGGTTCTGCCGTGCAGTTTGCACCGGAAAAGTTCTCTGAGGAGGAGGATTGGTTTTCCTCAGAATACGAGGGAAAAAGAGTCTTAGTGAAATATAAGAAGCATAACGACATGATAGCGGCCGGAATAGTTCCATATTCTGAGATATATCAGCGGAGGAATACGGTTGTAAAGTGGATATTGTTTTTCTTTGTCGTTATAACTGTAGTTATAGCGTTAACAGTCAGAAATTCAATTTTAAACCAAAAGGAAAGCGAAGAAATTGATAAAAATAAGTAATATAAAAAGCTGCTTTAAAAAAGCAGCTTTTTATATAAATTTTATATTGTATTAGAATAATAACAGCTTAATCTACCGGATATATTTTCTTATTTACCATTAATCATAACAGCATAAGGCTACTATTGTGATATTATCCTGACTGCCGTTATCTATTGCAAGATTCACAAGCTTTTGCAGTCTTTTGGTAAGATTTTCAGGCAGAGCGAGAATATCCTCCATTTCTGCGCGGGATACATAATCCGAAAGACCGTCGGAGCAGATTAGAATAACATCTCCGTATTTCATTATTTCATTTAAACTTTTTATATCAGGCTTAGGATCTGATGAAACATTGCCCATAACCGGAAATATAATATTTTTATGAACATGCGTCTTTTTTTCGGATTCTGTGATCGTGCCCTCCTCGTAAAGAAGCTGGACCAGAGACTGATCCTTAGAAATCTGTCTGATGGAACCGTTTCTGTAACGGTACATTCTTGAATCTCCTACATTTATGATATGTACGATGTCCTTTTCATCTATTGCTGCGGCGCATAGAGTCGCCTGCATATTTTTAGTGGAGGTTTTCTGCGTTCCGATACCGGCAAGGTGTTTATGAATATTCATTATTTCCTGATTGAGATCAGTTCCGGAATTGAATTTTACACCGCTTAAAAGCTCAAGGCATTTGCGGGACGCTAATTCACCGCAGTTTTCTCCGGAAACTCCGTCTGAAACGGCGACAATAAACGGTGCGGAAACCATGTTGTTAATATTTCCTGACGTCATGACCTTACCGCCGATTAAAAATGCGTCCTCATTATGCTTCATAATTCCCTTGTCAGTAATACCGCAGCAATAATAATACATTTATACCTCACCATTTAAACAATTATTTACGTAATTTAAGAGCGTTTTTTACAAAACGCCCTTCATAACCATAATTATACAATAACGCTATTGAAATTTCAACAGATATTTAATGTAAATACATTACAAGTTGGTGACAAATTATATAAAATAACTGTTATTATGTAAAATAGAGGAATAAATAAGTAATATTTCCTGTTTATCGGCAGTATTTGTCTTTTTTAGGCTTTGCGGTTATGAAATAAAGAATACCGCCGGAAATTCCGGCGGTATTTTATTTTATTAAATATTTAGAAAGTTCCTTTTCGAATTCTCCGGGATTATCAGTGTGAGCGTTCAGTTCTATCGGCTTAGAAAGATCAAGACTGAATATTCCCATGATAGATTTTGCGTCAACGGCATATCTGCCAGAAACTAGGTCAACCTCGAAATCATACTTCATTACCATATTAACGAAATCCTTAACGTCGTTGATTGTTGCCAGAGAAATTTTGTAAGTTACCATAGTAATACCTCCTCAGACTATATTAAATTCAAACGTATCAGCGGTTATTTATATTTTTACTTTCCGCTGTATACATAATACCACCTAAGTAAAATAAAGTCAATACGATTGCATAATTTTCGTAAATTTAGTATAATGAATAGGCAGCCAGTCATATTGTTTTTATTTAACTTGATTGTTTGTAATCTTTGCACAACTAAGTGTGTTTAAATTTGTAGTATATATACATATGATTTTATGTGTATGTCATTATGGAAGGGTCATAAGATGATAGCATATTTTGAAAGCTTCGGCTGTAAGGTCAATCAGTATGAAACTGAAATTATTAAGTCTGATTTCCGTTTAAAAGGATATGAAATAACTGCCGATCCGGCTGCCGCTGATGTGGCCGTGATAAATTCCTGTACGGTTACGGCGTCCGGCGACAGCAAATGCCTGTATTCTCTCAGAAGGCTCAGAAAGCTTAATCCTGACGCCGTTATAGTTTTAACAGGCTGCATGCCTCAGGCGTCGCCGGATATTGCGGAAAATATTGAGGAAGCGGATATTGTGACCGGAACAAAGGACAGAAGCAGAATTACGTCGCTTGTAGAGGATTTTATAAAAAACAAAAATAAGATAGTAAGCATATTAGAATACGGCAAAAACGACGGCTTTGAAAATATGTCGTGCGGAGGATTTTCCGGCAGGACAAGGGCGTTTGTAAAGATACAGGACGGATGCGATCAGTTCTGCTCCTACTGTATTATTCCGTATGCAAGGGGCAGAAGCCGCTCGAAGCCTGTTGAGGTTATCAGGGAGGAAGCAGCCGCTCTTGCTTTAGAGGGGCATAAGGAAATAGTACTTGCGGGTATAAATCTTGCCTTTTACGGAAGGGATATAGGGCTGTGTATGATAGACGCGGTCGAGGAGTGCTGTAAAATTGAAGGCGTGGAGCGAGTCAGGCTCGGCTCTCTTGAACCTGAGATGATTTCAGACGACGATCTTCTGAGACTGTCTGCACTTGAACAGTTTTGTCCGCAGTTTCATTTATCCCTGCAAAGCGGCTGCGACAGAACGCTTAGATCAATGAACAGACATTATAATACGCAGGAATATTTTGAACTTGCTTCAAAAATAAGAAGGATTTTTCCCGACTGTTCTCTGACCACCGATATAATGGTGGGATTTCCCGGAGAAACCGACAGAGATTTTGAGGAATCAATGGAATTTATAGAAAAAATAGGCTTCTCAAGGATTCATGTGTTTCAGTATTCTCCGCGGAAGGGTACCCCTGCCGCTGAAAAAATTCAGATTCCAAAAGATATTAAGCATAAACGGGCTGAACAAATGAAAAAATTAGGCGATAGGCTTCAGAGAGAGTATTTGAAAAAACAGGTGGGAAAGACCGTTAAGGTTCTGTTTGAGCTTGAAAGCTCGCCCGAGTTTCATCAGGGATATGCGCCGGATTATACTATGATAAAAATTCCTTCAAAAAATTGCGAAAAAAGTTTGCGAAGAATGATTTTTTATGTTAAAATAGTAAGGAGTAATGATAATTTCTGTATAGGTGAAATTATTTCGGATAAGCAGTGAATCCGTTAAACGTTTTACAAGAGCCTAACGAATTATTGCTATAAGAATTTCACTTAGATCATCTTTAGCGATCCCAGAGGAGAGCTGAATTGATTAAACATTGAGCGCTTTCCGCAGAAGCGCATTTTTCAGATATATTTTTTCTGCGGAGAATGGAGCAAATAATGTCTGTATTCCGAATTTATGTTGAGAAAAAACCAGAATTTGCGGTTGAGGCGAAATCTGTCATGAACGACGTTCAGACCGCTTTAAGATTAAACCTTAACAGCGTCAGGATACTTAACCGCTACGACGCGGATAATCTCAGTGAGGAAGATTTTGAAATGTCCGTCAATACTGTTTTTTCTGAACCGGCGGTTGACGTTACATATAAGGAATTTCCCGTACTGATAAATAATGAAAGGGTTTTCGCCGTTGAATATCTACCGGGGCAGTTTGATCAGCGTGCGGATAGCTGTGAGCAGTGTATACAGATACTTACGCAGAAGGATCGCTGCCGCGTTAGAAACGCAAGAGTTTATATTATTGACGGCAATATAACCGACGCCGAATTTGAAAGGTTAAAATCTTATCTTATTAACCCGGTTGAGAGCAGAGAAGCGTCCCTTGACGCTGTCAGGACTCTTGACGCCAATTATGAGATACCGGAAAAGGTGGAGATACTTGAAAATTTTATCCGTCTGAATGATAAGGGACTGAACGCTTTTATTAAGGAATTCGGTCTTGCTATGGATTTTGACGATATAAAGTTTTGTCAATCTTATTTCAGAGATACCGAAAAGCGCGATCCTACCATTACGGAAATAAGAATGATAGACACCTATTGGTCCGATCATTGCCGTCACACAACGTTTTCGACAAATATAGAAAACGTCAAAATTGCCACTCCTTATATCAGGGAAGCTTATGACGAATACATTGAAGTCAGAAATGAATTGGGCCGCGGGGAAAAGCCGGTTACTCTTATGGATCTTGCTACTATTGCCGCAAAAAAGCTTAAAGCGGACGGAAAGCTCAAGGATTTGGACGAAAGCGAGGAAATAAACGCCTGCTCGGTTAAAATAAAGGTCGATATAAACGGAAATGAAGAAGACTGGATACTCATGTTCAAGAATGAAACTCATAATCACCCTACTGAAATCGAGCCATTCGGCGGCGCCGCTACATGTCTGGGCGGAGCTATAAGAGATCCGCTGTCCGGCCGTTCTTATGTTTATCAGGCAATGAGAGTTACAGGCGCGGCAAATCCGCTTGTTCCAGTGGAAGACACTATTTCGGGAAAGTTGCCGCAGAGAAAGATTACCGTAGGCGCGGCTAACGGATACAGTTCCTATGGAAATCAGATCGGTCTTGCCACAGGTCATGTTTCTGAAATCTATCATCCGGGATATGTTGCAAAAAGATTGGAAATAGGCGCGGTTGTCGGCGCGGCTCCGGCTGAAAATATCAGACGTGAAGCTCCTGCCGCGGGAGATATTGTCGTACTCCTCGGCGGTAAAACGGGACGCGACGGCTGCGGAGGCGCCACAGGCTCCTCAAAGTCGCATACGCTTGAATCCCTTGAACATTGCGGCGCAGAGGTGCAGAAGGGCAATCCTCCGGAGGAAAGAAAGCTGCAGAGGCTTTTTAGAAAACCGGAGGTTACAAGAATGATAAAGCGCTGTAATGATTTCGGCGCGGGCGGCGTTTCAGTTGCAATCGGTGAGCTGACCGACGGTTTAATAATCGACCTTAACGCAGTTCCTAAGAAATATGAGGGACTTGACGGAACGGAAATTGCAATATCCGAATCACAGGAAAGAATGGCTGTTGTAATTGCTTCGGAGGACGCTGAAAAATTCCTTGAAGAGGCTGCCAAGGAAAACCTTGAAGCGACAATTGTTGCAAACGTTGTGGACGAGCCAAGATTGAAAATGAATTGGAACGGCGTTACAATCGTTGATCTTTCAAGAGAATTTCTCAATTCAAACGGCGCAGCTAAATATACGGATATTACGATTGAAAAACCCGACACAAAATCCCTATGCGCGTATACTGACAATCCGGAGGGCTGGGACGCCCTTATGGCTAATCTTAACGTATGCTCGCAGAAGGGACTTGTTGAAAAGTTTGACTCGACAATCGGCGCTTCGACAGTCCTGATGCCTTTCGGCGGAAAATATCAGCTTACTCCTGCACAAGCTATGGCTGCAAAAATTCCGGTTCTTCACGGCCAGACTGATACCTGTTCATTAATGGGCTGGGGCTATAACCCGTTTATAAGCGAAAAAAGTCCTTATCACGGAGCGGTACTAGCCGTTATTGAATCAATCGCTAAAATAGTAGCAGCGGGCGGAAAGTCAGATCATTGCTGGCTTACATTTCAGGAGTATTTTGAAAGAACTCAGGGTATTCCCGAAAGATGGGGCAAGCCTATGGCGGCTCTTCTCGGAGCGTTCAAGGCTCAGCTTGAAATGGGCTGCGGCGCTATCGGAGGCAAGGATTCTATGTCCGGTACGTTTGAGAATATCGACGTTCCTCCTACACTGGTTTCATTCGCCGTTTCGACCGCTTCAAGCAGAAAGGTCGTTTCCCCGGAATTTAAGGACATCAATGATACTGTAATAGCTATAAAGCCCGATTACGATGAAAACGGATTACCTGTATTTGAAAGCGTTAAGGAATGCTTTAAGCAGGTTGAGGAAATGATTGAAACCGGATGCGCTAAGGCTGTCTGGACAGTTTCAGGCGGCGGTATTGCCGAGGGTATTGCCAAGATGTGCTTCGGCAACAGAATAGGCTTTGAATTTCAGAGAAAGCTTACCGAAAACGAGCTGTTCATGCCGCATTACGGATCGTTCATAATAGAGCTTGACGGCGCTGAAAAGGACGGAGAAACGGTTATCGGTAAAACTACTGAGGAATACAATATTTTTACCAAGGATTATACTCTTTCACTTGATTCACTTCAGAAAACATGGGAAAGCAAGCTTGAGCCTGTGTTCCCTTGCAGAATAAAAACTGTTCTCTCAGCGGTTGAATCCTATGAGTACGACGCAAAGAAGAGAGTATTCCCTACAATCAAGACTGCAAGGCCTAAGATATTCATTCCTGTTTTTCCGGGAACAAACTGTGAATACGATACGGCAAGAGCGTTTGAGAAAGCCGGCGGCGATCCTGAAATTATGGTGGTGAAAAACCTGAGCGCAGCCGCTATTGAGGAATCCGTCGAGGAGGCTGCAAGGATTATTAAGCAATCGCAGATAATTATGATCCCGGGAGGCTTCAGCGGCGGAGACGAGCCTGAGGGAAGCGGAAAGTTTATCACGGCATTTTTCAGAAATCCTAAGGTAAAGGACGCTGTTCATGAGCTGCTCAAAAAGCGCGACGGTCTTATGCTCGGCATATGCAACGGATTTCAGGCGCTTATCAAGCTGGGACTTGTTCCATACGGCGAAATTACCGATATGACTCAGGATTCTCCTACTTTGACCTTTAATACAATCGCAAGGCATCAATCTATGATGGTAAACACAAGGATAGCTTCAAATAAATCACCATGGCTTGCCGACAGCCGTGTAGGAGATATTCATACGATTCCGATTTCACACGGCGAGGGACGCTTTGTCGCTCCTCAGTCGCTGATTGTAAAGCTTGCCAATAACGGACAGATTGCAACTCAGTATGTTGATTCTGACGGCAGACCTTCGATGGATATTAGGTATAACCCGAATACATCAATGGAGGCAATAGAGGGAATAACCTCTCCTGACGGACGTATTTTCGGAAAAATGGGTCACAGCGAGCGTACAGGCGTAAATGTATGCAAGAACGTTTCCGGAAATAAGGATCAGAAAATATTTGAAAACGGCGTAAGGTATTTTAAATAAAAAATATCAGGATATCCTGTTTGGGTATCCTGATTAAATTTAATAAAAGGCGGAGGTGGTGCGTTAATGAGAATTTCAACAAAGGGACGCTATGCGCTGAGAATGATGATTGATTTGGCAGTAAATCAGGGAGACGATTTTGTAGCGCTCAAGGATATAGCCAAACGGCAGGAAATTTCAAAAAAATATCTCGAACAGATAGTTTCCCTTATGAACAAATCAGGTATGCTTAAAACAAGCCGAGGCAATCAGGGAGGTTATCGCCTGCTAAGATCCGCCGATAAATATACGGTAGGTGAAATACTGCGTGTAACAGAGGGGAGTCTTGCGCCTGTGGCGTGTCTGGAATACGATCCTGTGGATTGTGAACGTGCAGGGGAATGTATGACGCTTTTTGTATGGCGTGGTCTTTATAAAGCTGTTACGGATTATCTTGACAGCATTACCCTGCAGGATATAATTGAAAAGAACACCGTCGGTAATGATTATTATATTTAAAGCGGGAAAACGGAACTGAAACAATCGGTTCCGTTTTTTATTATAAATTGACTATAAAACGACTGTTTAATTTATCTTGTAATTTATTATAAAATATGCTAAAATGAAAATATATCATATTTTACGGAGGAATTGCGAGTATTTATGAGGCTTTACAAATATTTTCCGGCTATGGCAGCCGCTTTGGTCGTCGGGTGTTCGGCGGTTTTCGCAGCTTCTGCGGATGACGGCGACGTTCAGATTGTTATGCCGTCTGAGCCTGAGTATACGGCGGAGGAAGCTGTTACAGATCATACCAAAGCTGAGGATATAGATTCCGTTATAGAGAATGCTGATATTACTGACTCAACAACGTCGTCAGACGCATTCGATGCTGAGACAGAAGATGACGCGGGGATCTTGTTCGGGTGGTCTTATCTTGACGATGAAAGAATCTGTTATTATGATGAAAGCAATGTCATGCAGACGGGTTTTATCGAAATTGACGGTAATTACTATTATTTTGCGCCCAACGGCACAATGAAAACAGGCTGGATAACGGTAGACGGCGTAAGAATGTATTTTGATACTGAAACCGGTATAAGAAATACCGGATGGGTAGAATATATGGACTCCGTCTACTATGACGATCCGGTAAAGGGAAAGCTTACAGGCATTCAGGAAATTAATGGTGAAACATACATATTCAATGAAAGCGGGGCTCTTTACAGGGGATGGTTTGAATACGGAAACTGCAAATATTACGGCGGGGAAGACGGAGCAGTCCGCAAGGGCGAAACCGAAATAGACGGAGTAAAATATATTTTTTCACCGTCAGGAAGGTATCAGAGCGGTTGGCAGACAATAAATGGATTAAGAATATTCTATGATTACGATTCGGCAGAGATTTTGTATGGCTGGATAAATTATAACGGGCTTGTTTACTTTGCAGACGCCGAGCACGGAAAATATACCGGAGAACATGATATAGACGGTATAAAATACCGCTTTTCAGATAAGGGATTTCTTGCCGTGGGATTACAGAAATTTGAAGACGGTACGAGATATTATTATAAAGACGGTAGTATAGCCAAGGGTTTTGTAAATGATAACGGAAACGTATATTATTTTGATGAACAAAGCTGCCTTATGCAGACAGGCTTTATAAAATACGACGGTAACGCTTACTTTTTCGGCGCTGACGGAATAATGAAAACCGGCTTGCAGGAGATTGAAGGGAATAAATATTATTTTTCTGAAGACGGTGTTATGCAAACAGGTATAGTTCGAGTCGGATCAGACTATTATTTTTTTGATAGTGACGGAACAATGAAAACCGGCTTTAGGGCTGAAGACGGAGAAATATATTATTTCAGTCCGGAAAACGGAAAAATGCTTTATTTTTGGCAGACTGTCAACGGCGAAAGATATTATTTCGGACATAACGGAAAAATGAGGACGGGCTTTGTCAGTATTGACGGGAAGATTTACTATTTTAACGGCAAGGGTATTATGTCGACAGGCTGGAAAACGATTAATAATAAAAAATATTATTTCGGAGACAACGGAGTAGCAAGAGTAGGCTGGCAGACCCTTGACGGCAAAAAATATTATTTTAATGAAAAGGGCGAAATGGCTACCGATTTACGTACAATTAATGATAAACGGTATTATTTCGGAAGCGACGGCGTTATGAAAACAGGCTGGCAAACGGTAAGATCGAAAAAATACTATTTTGGTACGGACGGAGCGGCATATACTTACAGGCACAATATAGACAATGTGAATTACTGCTTTTATTCGGACGGCTCTATGGTAACCGGCGGTAATCAGGATATTGTGGCAAAGGCCCTTACGCAGCTTGGCAATGTGGGCGGAAAACCTTATTGGACATGGTGGGGATTTGATTTTCGTATAGAATGGTGCGCCTGCTTTGTATCATGGTGTGCAAATCAATGCGGATATACACAGGACGGAAGCGTCCCGGAATTTATTTCCTGCTCCGTAGGCATTACGTGGTTTAAGCAGCACGGACAATGGAAAAATAAGGAGAGTTATACACCGATTTCCGGAGATTATATTTTCTTCGACTGGGAACCCGACGGAATCGCCGATCACATCGGAATTGTAGATTATTGTGAAAACGGATATGTTTATACAATCGAGGGAAACAGCAGCGATCAATGCCGCCGAAGATCATATAAGCTTACAGATATAAGAATTTTTGGATACGCAAGGCCGTCCTTTCAGCCTTGATACATACATTGCTTTCAAGTAAAAGGGAGGGATAAAAGGAGTGATAAAGCTATTAAAATATACATCCGCCTTTGCGGCCGGACTGATAATTTCCGGAGCTTCTTTCTCAACGTTCGTAGCCGCTGCGTCTGGCGAGACTGAAATATATGAAGACGTTTCTGAAAATACCGCGGCAATATCCGATAATTTAGGCTGGGTATATGACAACGACGGAAAAGCCTATTATTACGGACAAGATGGACAAAAATATACGGGGATACATGAAATAAGCGGAAGCATATATTATTTTGCGTCCAATGGAGCAATGAAAAAGGGCTGGTTTACCGTTGACGGTATAAGAAGGTATTTCGACCTGAATACAGGCGAAAATAAAACAGGGTGGATTGATTATATGAATCAGCGTTTTTACGCTGATTCAGAAAAAGGAAAGCTTACGGGTATAAATCAAATAGACGGAAAGACCTTTGTATTCAACGAAAACGGAGAGCTTCTGACGGGTTGGTTCGAATATGACGGAAATAAATACTACAGCGGGGAAGACGGGGAGGTATTTGTAGGCGATTGCATTGTAGACGGCATAAAATATATATTTTCTCCGAAGGGAAAGCTTCAGAGCGGCTGGCAGACAGTCGACGGCAAAAGAGTATTTTATGATTACGATACGGCTTTGCCGGTTTACGGCTGGGTATATTATAACGGTTATGTTTATTATACCGATTCTGAAAAGGGAAAATATACGGGTGAATATGAAATTGACGGCTTGAAATACCGCTTTTCAGAAAATGGTTGTCTTGAAACCGGATTACAGAAATTTGACGACGGAACAAGGTATTATTATTCTGACGGCTCCCTTGCCGAAGGTTTTGTTGAAGAAGACGGTTTTACTTACTATTTCGGCAGCGATTGCCTTATGAAAACAGGATTTAATATTATAGGAGATTCTACATATTGCTTTGGAGCCGACGGAAAAATGCTGAAGCTGTGGCAAAAAATCGAGGATAATACGTATTATTTCGGTCAGGAAGGCAAAATGACTGTCGGGTTGGCGGTAATAGGAGCTTCAAAGTATTATTTTGACAGCAGCGGTATTATGCAGACCGGTTTTATAACAATAGACGGCAGCAGATATTATTTTAACAACGAAGGCGTTATGCAGTTTAAATGGCAGAAGATAGACGATAAAAGTTATTACTTTGGCAGGGACGGAAAAATGTCTACCGGAATTATGACAATTGATTCGGAAAAATACTACTTTGACAAAACCGGAGTAATGCAAACGGGAATACAGACAATTGACGGAAATATTTATTATTTTGACGCTGACGGCAGAATGAGCTACGAATGGCATGAATGTGATGGAAAAAAATATTATTTCGGGAAAAACGGTCAAGCGGTTATGGGCTGGCAGACAATTGAAGGAATAAAATATTATTTTGACGAGAGAGGCGTAATGTCGGTAGGCTGGAAAACTATCGGAAATGAAAAATACTATTTCGGAACAGAAGGCGAAGTAAAAACAGGCTGGCAGATTATTGAAGGGCAAAGATATTATTTCAGCGATAACGGCTGTATGGCAGTGAATACCATACGCGACGGATATAACATCGATGAAAACGGAAAGGCCTCTGAATTTACAGAAGTCCAGAAAAGATAACGTCTATTCTTATTCTTTCCACTGTCCAGATATGCCCAGGTACCGTTTTTTAGC
>OKUA01000862.1_pt1 | contig 19609 bp, 15 predicted proteins | sample 1606501 | NCBI WGS metagenome assembly OKUA01 (sample SAMEA3879608, study PRJEB24766) | human gut metagenome | biome: human-associated habitat; feature: feces | place: USA | collected 1985/1987
TTTTTAGTTTTTTCTCAAAGGAAAAGAAGGAAACTTTAGATAAAGGATTATCTAAAACCAAGGAAAGTGTGTTCGGTAAGATAGCTCGTGCAGTAGCAGGGAAATCTAAAGTGGACGACGAAGTGTTGGATAATCTTGAAGAGGTGCTCATCACTTCCGATGTAGGGGTAGAGACTACACTGAACATTATTAAACGTATCGAAAAGCGTGCTGCAAGTGATAAATATGTAAATACTCAGGAACTCAATACAATTCTTCGTGATGAAATTGCTGCATTGTTGACAGAGAATAATTCAGAAGATGTTGCTGATTTTGATGTCCCTATTGAAAAGAAACCATATGTGATTATGGTAGTGGGAGTTAATGGTGTTGGGAAGACGACTACCATAGGTAAATTGGCTTATCAATTCAAAAAAGCCGGCAAGTCGGTCTATTTGGGGGCTGCTGATACGTTCCGTGCTGCTGCGGTAGAACAGTTGGTTATTTGGGGTGAAAGGGTAGGTGTGCCCGTAATTAAACAAAAGATGGGCTCGGATCCGGCTTCTGTGGCTTTTGATACATTAAGTTCGGCTGTTTCCAATAATGCTGATGTTGTAATTATTGATACGGCAGGACGTTTGCATAATAAAGTGGGATTGATGAACGAGCTGACTAAGATTAAGAATGTAATGAAGAAAGTCGTTCCGGATGCGCCGAATGAGGTATTGCTTGTGTTGGATGGTTCTACAGGGCAAAATGCTTTTGAACAGGCAAAACAGTTTACATTGGCTACTGAAGTAACGGCTATGGCAATAACCAAGTTGGACGGAACGGCCAAAGGAGGAGTTGTAATCGGCATTTCCGATCAGTTTAAGATTCCGGTGAAATACATCGGATTAGGTGAAGGTATGGAAGATCTGCAAGTATTTCGTAAAAAAGAATTTGTTGATTCCTTGTTTGGAGAGAATGCATGAAAAGAAAAACAATAGATATAATCACTTTAGGGTGTTCTAAAAATTTGGTAGATTCGGAGCAGTTGATGCGTCAATTGGAAGAAGCCGGATATAATGTGACTCATGACGCTGAGAAGCCGGAGGGAGAAATAGCAGTAATCAATACTTGTGGTTTCATTGGTGATGCAAAGGAAGAATCTATTAATATGATTTTGGAATTTGCCCAGGAGAAAGAGGAAGGAAACTTGGAAAAACTTTTTGTGATGGGCTGTCTTTCAGAACGTTATTTGCAAGAGTTGGCGATCGAGATTCCGCAAGTTGATAAGTTTTATGGGAAATTTAATTGGAAAGAGCTTTTACAAGATCTCGGTAAGGCCTATCATGATGAATTGTATATCGAACGTACGCTGACCACTCCTGAGCATTATGCTTATTTGAAGATATCGGAGGGTTGTGACCGGAAATGTTCATATTGTGCCATTCCTATCATAACCGGACGTCATGTTTCACGTCCGATGGAAGAAATTCTGGAAGAAGTGAAGTATTTGGTTTCCAGAGGGGTAAAAGAGTTTCAGGTAATAGCTCAAGAATTGACCTATTATGGGGTCGATTTATATAAAAAGCAGATGCTTCCGGAATTGATAGAGTGTATTTCGGATATTCCGGGAGTAGAGTGGATTCGTTTGCATTATGCTTATCCGGCACATTTTCCCACTGATTTATTCCGCGTGATGCGTGAACGTGATAATGTGTGTAAATATATGGATATTGCTTTGCAGCATATCAGTGATAACATGCTGGAACGGATGCGTCGGCATGTGACGAAAGAGGACACTTATCGATTGATAGAGCAATTCCGCAGGGAAGTTCCCGGTATTCATCTGCGCACGACTTTAATGGTCGGACATCCGGGAGAAACAGAAGTTGATTTTGAAGAACTGAAGGAATTTGTTCGTAAGGTTCGTTTCGATAGAATGGGGGCTTTTGCCTATTCGGAAGAAGAGGGGACTTATGCCGCAAAGCATTATGAAGATTCTGTTCCTGCCGAGATTAAGCAGGCTCGTCTGGATGAACTGATGGATATTCAGCAGGGGATTTCGGCTGAGCTAAGCGCTGCAAAAGTCGGTAAGCAGATGAGGGTTATTATCGATCGTGTCGAGGGAGATTATTATATAGGTCGTACGGAGTTTGATTCGCCGGAAGTTGATCCGGAAGTGTTGATTGACCGTTTGGATGGAACGCCGCTTATTATTGGTAACTTTTATCAGATTGAGGTGGTTGATTCCGATGATTTCGATCTTTTTGGTAAGGTCGTTTGAAAGAAAAATCCCGAAGAATTTGTATTTTTGCTCAAAAATGACTAATATAGCGTCGAACTTTTAAAACTTCAAGATTTGAATAATAAAGATTTTACTTCGGAATTGTCGCGCAGGTTAGGGTATACAATAAAGGATACGTCTGAATTGATGTCCTCTTTGTTGTCGGATATGACTCAGGAATTGCAAGAAGGGAATGTAGTAACGATACAGGGCTTTGGAACTTTTGAAGTAAAAAAGAAAGCAGAGCGTATAACGGTTAATCCGACAACCAAGCAACGTATGCTCGTTCCTCCCAAATTAGTGTTAGCATATAGGCCGAGTGGTCAGCTAAAAGAAAAGTTTAAATAAAAAAGACTCTCTCTTATGAACGAAAGACTATATCTGCAGAATTTTGTCGACCTGTTATCAGAAAAGCATGGCATGAATAAGAAAGATGCCGAAAAATTCGTCAAAGAGTTTTTTCTTTTGATAGAAGAAGCTTTGGAGAGAGATCGGTCTGTGAAGATCAAGGGTCTGGGGACTTTTAAATTGGTAGAGGTAGAAAGCAGGGAAAGTGTTAAGGTTAATACAGGTGAACGGTTTCAAATAGAGGGATATACCAAAGTGTCATTTGTTCCGGATACTTCATTACGTGATATTATTAATAAGCCTTTTGCTCATTTTGAAACAGTGGTTTTGAATGAAAATACAATTTTGGAAGATACTCCGATCGCTGAGTCTGATGATGAAGATGTAATAGAAGAAACTGTATTGCTGAAAGAGGAAGAGGGAGAAGAAGAGATGGTTATGGCAGAGGGTGAAGGTAATCCGTCTGTGGAATCGGTAAGGTATGTTGATTTATCGTCAGAGACAGTTGCGTTAGCGGAAGAGGAAACTTCATTGACCGAAGAGGTGAATGGAAGGGAGGAAATATCTTCGGAAGAAACGAAAGCTGACGAAGTTCCTGTAGGAGAAATGTTGACGGAAGCCCCCCCTGCACAGGAGATGCCGACTGTGGAAAGTGCATTGCCTGTAGAATCGATGAGGAAGGAAATCTTTTCTAATGATATTGAAGAAGGGGTTGTAGTGCTTATGAATCGGCCTTCGGAACCGTTGAGAGAGAAAGCGGATACAGTAGACTCTTCTCAGCCGATGGAATCTCCTCAGCCGACAGAATCTAAATTATCTGCAGAAGAGATTATTGCACGTGAATTGGCTACTTCGACACCCGTTTCGGCTCATGAAAGACAGATAAAAAAATATAGTAAATCCAAACATAAAAAAGGAGAAAAGTCACCTGTCCCTTATTTGATAGCGATAATTGTTATTGTTTTATTGCTGTGCGGAGGTGCTTTGCTTTTTATTTATTATCCTGATTTGTTTGAATCTGCCGATAGAATAGAAAAACTGGAAAAGCCTGTTAATGCCGTTAAACCTGTTCCTGTAGTGGCGATTCCTCAAGATACGATAATTGAGAAAGACACTGTTGGCGAAGTTGTTTCTCCTCCTACGGTAAAAGAAGAACCGGTAGTTGTTCCGGAACCTAAAAAAGAAGTGGAAGTGGTGAAAAAAGAAGATAAATCGGTTACTAAACCGGCACCTTTCAATCCCGATTCTGTAAATTATATAATTACGGGAACAAAAGCCACATATACAATAAAAGAAGGGGAAACACTTACCAGGGTTGCTCTACGCTTTTATGGAACTAAAGCTCTGTGGCCATATATAGTAAAATATAATCCGGATATTATAAAAAATCCGAATCATGTCCCATATGGCACAACGATTAAGATTCCAGAATTGGTTAAAAAATAAATAGATCGAATCATTTGCACCCGGATGCGGCATTACGCTGATTATCCGGGTGTTTTTATATATGTATATGAAATGTTATGAAACCAATAAACCGTATAAAAGTACCTTAATCTAAAGGTTTCGCATTGTTTTTTAATAAAAATTAGTTGCAATGGTTAATTATATAGCGTACTTTTGGAATCGAATTAAAAAGCCTTACAGAAACTAAGGACTTTATTATGATTTTGTGGTAATTAAACAATAAAATATTAAGTATTTATGGCTGAATCAATTGATATCCGCGAATTGAACGAACGGATTGAAAGACAAAGTGCTTTCGTTACCAATCTTACAACAGGCATGGACCAGATTATAGTTGGTCAGAAACATTTGGTGGAATCGCTTCTGATCGGACTGTTGTCTGACGGACATGTGTTGTTGGAAGGTGTGCCGGGTTTGGCAAAGACATTAGCAATTAAAACATTGGCGTCTCTGATTGATGCACAATACAGTCGTGTACAGTTTACGCCGGATTTGTTGCCTGCCGACGTTATCGGTACAATGGTTTACAGTCAGAAAGATGAATCATTTCAAGTAAAGAAAGGACCTATTTTTGGAAATTTTGTATTGGCGGACGAAATTAATCGTGCACCGGCAAAAGTACAGAGTGCCCTGCTTGAAGCAATGCAGGAACGTCAGGTGACAATCGGTAAACAGACTTTCCCTCTGCCGGAACCTTTCTTGGTATTAGCTACTCAGAACCCGATCGAACAAGAAGGTACTTATCCGCTTCCGGAAGCACAAGTCGACCGTTTTATGTTGAAGGTTGTGATTGATTATCCGAAATTGGAAGAAGAAAAATTGATTATCCGCCAGAATATTAATGGCGAGAAATTCAATGTGAAGCCTATCCTTAAGGCTGACGAGATTCTTGAGGCGCGTAAAGTGGTCCGTCAGGTTTATTTGGATGAGAAAATAGAACGTTATATTGTTGATATTGTGTTTGCAACCCGTTATCCGGAGAAGTATGATCTGAAAGAATTGAAAGACATGATTGGTTTTGGTGGTTCACCCCGTGCTTCTATCAACTTGGCTTTGGCTGCCCGTACATATGCATTTATCAAACGTCGTGGATATGTGATCCCCGAAGATGTGCGTGCGGTAGCTCATGATGTGCTTCGTCACCGTATCGGTTTGACGTATGAAGCGGAAGCAAGCAATATGACTTCTGATGAAATAATCAGTAAGATACTGAATAAGGTTGAAGTACCTTGATTTTAATTGAGTGATGAATAACTCCCGATTTTCAAATCTCAATTTTAAATAGATGGAAACAAGTGAAATATTAAAAAAAGTTCGTCAAATTGAAATAAAGACACGCGGATTGTCTAACAATATTTTTGCAGGCCAATATCATTCGGCTTTCAAGGGTAGGGGTATGGCATTTTCCGAAGTGCGTGAATATCAGTTTGGTGATGATATTCGCGACATCGACTGGAACGTAACGGCGCGTTTCAACAAACCTTATGTTAAGGTGTTTGAGGAAGAACGTGAACTGACAGTGATGTTGATGGTAGATGTTTCCGGTAGTTTGGAGTTTGGTACTGTTAAGCAGATGAAAAAGGATATGGTGACCGAGATTGCTGCAACATTGGCATTCTCGGCCATTCAGAACAATGATAAGATAGGTGTTATTTTTTTCTCTGATCGAATAGAGAAATTTATACCTCCGAAAAAAGGTCGTAAACATATTCTTTATATTATTCGCGAATTGATTGATTTCAAACCTGAAAGTCGTCGTACGAATATCCGTTTGGCATTGGAATATCTGACGAATGTAATGAAAAGGCGATGTACAGCTTTTATCTTGTCTGATTTTATAGATCAGGAGAGTTTCAAAAATGCAATGACGATTGCTAATCGGAAGCATGATGTAGTAGCTGTTCAAGTCTATGACCGACGTGTCTCAGAGCTTCCTCCAATAGGATTGATGAAGATAAAAGATGCTGAAACCGGACATGAACAGTGGATTGATACGTCATCTAAGGCTGTGCGTCAGGCACATCATAATTGGTGGATAAATAAACAGAGTGAATTGAGTGAGACATTTACGAAAAGTAATGTGGATTCTGTTTCTGTGCGTACTGATCAGGATTATGTAAAAGCATTACTCAATTTGTTTGCCAAACGAAATTAACGGAAGAAGATGAATAGAAATAGTTTTCTAATAATATTGTTGTTTTTAATATCGGGCAGAGTTGCTGCGCAATCTGTTACGGTGGAAGCCAAGATTGATTCTTTGCAAATTCTTATTGGAGAGCAAGCTAAGATACAATTGCAAGTGGCAATGGATGCTAAGCAACGGGCTGTTTTTCCTGTCTATTCCGATACGTTGATACGTGGAGTGGAAGTGATTGAGACGGCTAAACCGGATACACAGTATTTAAATGACAGACAGAGGTTGCTGATAACACAGGAATATACTGTTACTTCATTTGATTCGGCCCTTTATTATCTGCCCCCCATGGTTGTGACAGTTGACAATAAAGAGTATAAATCAAGGGCATTAGCATTAAAAGTTTACTCGATGCCTGTCGATACTTTGCATCCGGAAATGTTTTTTGGGCAAAAAGCTGTAATGAAAGCTCCTTTTGCTTGGGAAGATTGGTATGGATTGATCGGATGTTCGTTTCTTGCTTTACCTTTGTTGGCATTGCTTATTTATTTTATCATACGTATTCGTGACAATAAGCCGATTATTCGTAAGATAAAGGTAGAACCTAAACTACCGCCACATCAGGCTGCCATGCAAGAGATAGAGCGTATTAAGGCGGAGAAGGTATGGCAGAAAGGAAGGTCGAAGGAATATTATACAGAATTGACAGATGCTATTCGTACATATATAAAAGATCGTTTTGGTTTTAATGCATTAGAAATGACTTCTTCTGAAATTATAGATAAGCTGTTGGAAATGAATGATAAGGAGGCAATCTCTGATTTGAAAGAATTGTTTCAAACGGCCGATTTGGTAAAGTTTGCCAAGCATGATCCGCAGATGAATGAAAATGATGCGAATTTAATTAATGCTATCGACTTTATTAATGAAACAAAACAGCCGGAAGAAGAAAATCAAAAGCCGCAACCAACGGAAATCACTATTATAGAGAAGCGTTCTTTGCGTGCTAAGATATTGCTTATATGTGGAATTGTATTACTATCAGTTGCTCTTGTAGCTACTTTTGTATATATTGGAACACAGCTCTATGATCTTTTTGCATAAGTGGAGTAATTTCAATTGTAAATAGTAAATCGTAAAATCGTAAATAGAATGGTTTTTGCCAATATTGAATATTTATTTTTGCTACTGTTGCTTATACCTTATATCGTATGGTATATTCTAAAGTGGAAAAAGAGTCAGGCGACGCTTCAGATTTCGGATGCCCGAGTATATGCGCATACACCCAAAAGTTATAAAAACTATTTGCTTCATGCACCGTTCGGACTTCGTATCATAGCGTTAATATTGATCATTCTGGTACTTGCCAGACCTCAAACAACAGATAACTGGCAGAACAGCGAGATTGAGGGGATCGATATTATGCTTGCTATTGACGTATCTACCAGTATGCTGGCAGAGGACCTAAAACCGAATCGGTTGGAAGCTGCTAAAGATGTAGCTGCCGAGTTTATAAATGGTCGTCCGAATGATAATATTGGTTTGACATTATTTGCCGGTGAAAGTTTCACACAATGTCCTTTAACAGTAGATCATGCTGTATTGCTGAATTTGTTTCAAAGTATTAAGTGTGGAATTGTAACCGATGGGACGGCGATTGGTATGGGTATTGCTAATGCTGTGACACGTTTGAAAGATAGTAAAGCTAAATCAAAGGTCATCATTTTGTTGACTGATGGTACGAATAATAAAGGGGATATTTCTCCTTTGACTGCTGCTGAGATCGCTAAGAGTTTTGGTATTCGTGTCTATACGATCGGTGTTGGTACGAATGGTATGGCCCCTTATCCATATCCGATAGGAAATACAGTGCAATATGTAAATATGCCGGTGGAAATAGATGAAAAGACATTGACTCAAATTGCGGGAACTACAGATGGAAATTATTTCCGTGCTACCAGCAACTCTAAATTGAAAGAGGTTTATGAAGAAATTGATAAACTGGAGAAAACCAAATTGAGTGTCAAAGAATACAGTAAGCGTCAGGAAGAATATCGTTGGTTTGCATTAGCAGCTTTTCTGTGTATATTACTCGAGGTATTGCTGCGCAACTCAATACTTAAGAAGATTCCATAATATAATGTGATTTCGAGCATAAATTGTAAATCGTAAAATAGTAAATAAAAAGAGATGTTTCGATTTGAAGAGCCTACATATTTATATCTGTTGCTGCTATTACCGTTGTTAGCTGCTTTTTACTTGTATTCTAATTATAGGAAGCGGAAAGCGATTCGCCGGTTTGGTGATCCGATGTTAATGGCACAACTTATGCCTGACGTCTCTAAATATCGTCCGGATGTAAAATTTTGGTTAGTTTTTGTTGCAGTTGGGCTGTTTGCAGTGTTATTGGCACGTCCTCAGTTTGGTTCCAAGCTGGAAACGGTGAAACGTAAAGGGGTTGAAGTAATCATTGCACTCGATATATCAAACTCTATGTTGGCACAAGATGTTCAACCGAGTCGTTTAGAGAAGGCTAAGCGATTAATATCCAGATTGGTAGATGAAATGGAGAATGATAAGGTGGGAATGATAGTTTTTGCTGGTGATGCTTTTACACAGCTTCCTATTACAAGCGATTATATTTCTGCCAAGATGTTTTTAGAGTCAATTAATCCTTCTTTGATATCTAAGCAAGGAACGGCCATTGGCGCTGCTATAAATTTGGCTGCCCGTAGTTTTACTCCTCAAGAGGGAGTAGGGCGTGCTATTGTTGTCATTACTGATGGTGAAAACCATGAAGGAGGGGCAGTAGAAGCAGCGAAGGCGGCAGCAGAAAAGGGGATTCAAGTTAGTGTTTTGGGAGTAGGACTTCCAGACGGTGCTCCGATTCCTGTTGAAGGTACAAATGATTATCGCCGTGATCGAGATGGAAATGTAGTTGTTACTCGTCTCAATGAGGCTATGTGTCAGGAGATAGCTAAAGACGGTAAAGGTATTTATGTACGTGTTGACAATTCGAATTCTGCGCAGAAAGCTATAAACCAAGAGATCAATAAAATGGCGAAATCTGATGTCGAATCAAAAGTGTATACTCAATTCAATGAGCAGTTTCAGGCTGTTGCATGGATTATATTGCTTTTATTGTTAGCCGAAATGTTGATATTGGAACGTAAGAATCCGTTGTTTAAGAACATTCATTTGTTCTCTAATAAGAAGTAATTATGCTTATGTCAAGAAGTAAATATATTCTGTTTGCCGTGTTTGCGTTATTGGCGGCTGGTGCATTTGCACAAAAGGCAGAGAGAGATTATATCCGTAAGGGAAACCGTTTCTTTAATGATAGTGTTTTTGTAGATGCTGAGGTGAATTACCGGAAGGCATTGGAGGCAAATCCTAAATCTACTGTCTCTATGTATAATTTAGGAAATACGTTGTCTCAACAACAGAAGTTTAAAGAAGCTATGGAACAATACGTAGCTGCTGGTAAAATTGAAAAAGATAAGATGAAGCTGGCGCATATTTATCATAATATGGGAGTTTTGTTTCAAGCTGGAAAAGATTACGGACAGGCGGTAGAAGCCTATAAAATGTCATTGCGGAATAATCCGAAAGATGATGAGACGCGTTACAATCTTGCTTTGGCACAGAAATTGTTGAAAGATCAACAACAAAATCAGCAAAACCAAGATCAAAATCAGGATCAGAACAAAGATAATCAGGAAAATAAGCAAGATCAAAAGCAAGACCAGAATAAACAGAATAATGATCAAAAGCAAGATGATCAGCAACAACAGCAACCTCCGAAGCCGGAAAAGAAAGAGAATGAGATGTCGAAGGAGAATGCTGAGCAGTTACTTAATTCGGTGATGCAGGATGAGAAAGAGACCCAGGATAAGGTTAAGAAGCAACAACAGGTAATTCAGGGAGGGCGTCTCGAGAAAGATTGGTAATAATAGAATAAGATAATAAAAACTTCAAAGGAAATGAGAAAACTGATTTTCTTATTGATAACATTGGTAACAGTGAGCACTAATGTGTTTGCCGATAGCAAAATGTCGTTTGCCGCATCTGCACCTGATGTAGTGGTGGTAGGAGACCAGTTTAGGCTGACCTATACAGTGACAACACAGAAAGTGAGAGATTTTCGTGCACCCTCTATCAAAGGGTTTGATGTACTGATGGGCCCTACCCGGAGTACATTCAGTAATACTCAGATCATCAATGGTGCAATGTCTTCAGAAAGTGGGATAACTTTTACTTACATTTTGATGGCAACAACAGAAGGAGATTATTCGATTCCCGGTGCTACGATTACAGCAGATGGAGATCAGATGGTTTCCAATTCGGTAAAAATAAAAGTGCTTCCGCCTGATCAAAACACGGGTGCTGCAGGGGCAACTCAAGGAAATGCTGCTTCGGGTAGATCGGCATCTTCTTCAACAAGTGTATCCAATCAGGATCTTTTTGTTACGGCAACGGCCAGTAAAACTACAGTTTATGAGCAAGAGGCTTTGTTACTGACTTATAAGATCTATACGCGTGAATCACAATTGGGATTTGATAATGTTAAGTTGCCGGATTTTAAAGGATTTCATTCTCAAGAGATAGAACGTCCTGCCAATGCTAAATGGTCTCAGGAACATTATAAGGGAAGAAACTATTATACTACTGTATATCGTCAGTTTGTGTTATTTCCTCAACAGTCTGGAAAATTGGTTATTGAGCCAGCACGTTTTGACGCTTCAATAGCAAAAGCTGTTAGGAGTGCAGATCCTTTCGATGCATTTTTTAATGGAGGAAGTAATGTAGTAGAGGTAAAGAAGACACTTACTACACCTGCTATAACAATTAATGTAAATGCACTTCCTTCAGGGAAACCTGCCGACTTTTCCGGTGGTGTAGGAGAGTTTAATATAACTTCTTCTATCAAGAGTAAGGAAGTAAAAACTAATGACGCAATAACCTTGAAACTGGTTATTTCGGGGATAGGAAATCTTAAATTACTTTCTAATCCGGAAGTTAAGTTCCCGGAAGATTTTGAGGTATATGCTCCTAAAGTAGATAGTCAGGTTCGTTTAACACCTAATGGATTATCAGGTAACCGTGTAATTGAATATTTGGCAATTCCCCGTCATGCTGGTGATTATAAAATTCCTGCCGTGACGTTCTCTTATTTTGATATTAAATCAAAATCTTATAAAACATTGAGAACGGAGGATTATGAAATAAAAGTGGAAAAAGGAGCAGGTAATGCAGACCAAGTGATTGCAAACTTTACAAATAAAGAAGATCTGAAAGTTTTAGGTGAGGATATTCGTTATATAAAGTTGAAAGATGTAACATTGCAACCTAAGGGCAGTTTCTTTTATGGTTCATTTGTATATTGGCTGTTTTATATAATTCCTGCTATAATTTTCATCGTATTGTTTATTGTTTATCGTAAACAGGCTGCAGAAAATGCCAATGTGGCTAAGATGCGCACGAAGAAAGCTAATAAAGTTGCTACAAAACGCATGAAGTTGGCAGGTAAATTGCTTGCGGAGAATAAAAAGGATGCGTTCTATGACGAGGTATTGAAAGCTTTGTGGGGATATATCAGCGATAAACTGAATATTCCGGTATCACGTTTGTCTAAAGATAATGTGGAAGAGAAGCTAAGAAACTATGGGGTGAGCGACGAATTGATTAAGGAATTCCTGGATGCTTTGAATGAATGCGAGTTCGCACGTTTTGCTCCTGGAGATGAAAATCAGGCTATGGACAAAGTTTACACCTCTTCTTTGGCGGTGATGAGTAAAATGGAAAATTCAATAAAACATTAAATTAGAAGAGATTAACATCATGAAAAAAATATTGTTTTTTGCATTTGGAGTATGGATATCGATTGTCTCTTTCGGACAAGGGCAGGCTGTGAAAGATAGTTTGCAGGCCATAGTAGGAGATTCTATCGGTAACAGTTTACAGCAGATTTCTTCCAGTTTAGAAGATGCCACAAAGGCCGAAGGAGACAGTGCATATATGAAGAACGATTATGCTTCTGCTATTCAGATTTATGAAGCATTGTTGAATCGGGGGGAGGCAGCTGATATATATTATAATCTTGGAAATAGTTATTATAAGGCTGGTGATATTGCTAAAGCTATATTGAATTACGAACGTGCGCTGTTGCTTCAGCCGGGTAATGGTGATATTCGCGCGAATTTAGAGATTGCCCGTTCAAAGACGGTTGATAAAGTGGAGCCGGTTCCGGAAATATTTTTTGTATCCTGGACTAAATCATTGATTAATAGTATGAGCGTTGATTCTTGGGCTGTTTGTGGAGTTGTTTGTTTCATATTATTGATTGTATCTCTTTATCTTTTTATCTTCTCTAAGCAAATTGTGCTAAAGAAAGCAGGTTTTATAAGTGGCATTGTTTTTCTGGCTGTAACAATACTGGCAAATGTGTTTGCAAATCAGCAGAAAGATGAGTTGACGAATCGTAATAGTGCCATTGTGATAAATCCCAGTGTAACAGTACGTAGTACTCCAAGCGAAAGTGGAACAAGTTTGTTTATACTTCACGAAGGTCATAAAGTGGGTGTAAAAGACGGTTCAATGAAAGATTGGAAGGAGATACGTCTGGAAGATGGAAAAGTAGGTTGGGTACCAGCTTCTGCTATTGAAATTATTTGAAAATATTGATTTTGTTATATTGATAAAAATCCTCGCATAGATATCTTGTGCGGGGATTTTTTTATTTATCAGTCGCTAAATGCCCCCATTTTTCTAAATTAAGAAAAAAAACAAGTAAATAGTTTGTTTTATCTTTTTTTTTCCTTAAGTTTATAGCGTGATACTGATTCACACTATTATTAACCATTAAATTTATGTGACATGAGGACAATAACATTCAATGAACTTCGTAAGATTAAAGATTCATTGCCCAGCGGTAGCATGCATAGAATAGCTGATGAACTTGGTTTGCACGTCGATACAGTGCGAAACTTTTTCGGAGGACATAATTTTAAAGAGGGTAAGAGTGTCGGAATACATTTAGAGCCCGGTCCGGACGGTGGCTTAGTGATGATTGATGATACTACCGTACTTGACCGGGCTCTTCGCATTCTTGATGAATTGAATATGAGTATGCAAAAGGAAGAGGCTACCGAATCTGTACAGGCATGATGAAATGATATATACTTGTAGAATCCCAATTGAATTAAAAACAATTGGGATTTCTTATTTGTTAAATTCACATATACAATGAAATTTTATGGAAGACAAATTAGTAACTTTGGCCATTCTGACTTACACAAAAGCTCAGATATTGAAGAATGTTCTTGAAAACGAGGGCATAGAGACTTATATCCATAATGTGAATCAAATTCAGCCTGTCGTTTCATCTGGGGTAAGATTACGCATTAAGGAAAGTGATTTACCACGGGCGCTTAAGATAACCGAGAGTTCTGTATGGCTTGCTGAAAGTATAGTAGGAGAGAAGACTCCTAAAGTGGAAGATGATAACGATAGTAGAAAGATTCTGATTCCTGTGGATTTTTCTAATTATTCGATAAAGGCTTGTGAATTCGGTTTTAATTTCGCTAAAGCATATGGAGCTGAAGTATTGTTATTACATGTCTATTTTACGCCTATATATGCGTCGTCATTGCCTTATGGCGATGTGTTTAACTATCAGATCAGTGATGAAGAAACGGTAAAAACTATTTTGCAGAAAGTACATTCGGATTTGAATGCTTTGGCAGATAAAATAAAGGAGAAAATAGCGTCTGGTGAATTTCCTGATGTAAAATATACTTGTGTATTACGCGAAGGAATACCTGAGGAGGAAATTCTGAGATATTCTAAAGAACAACGTCCACGTATCATTATAATGGGTACTCGTGGTAAGAGTCAAAAAGATATTGATTTGATTGGTAGTGTTACTGCCGAAGTAATAGAACGCAGTCGTACAGCTGTATTGGCTATTCCGGAAAATACACCGTTTAAAGAGTTCGGTGCTGTAAAAGAAGTTGCTTTTATAACCAATTTTGATCAAAGAGATTTAATTGCCTTTGATTCCTTTATAAGCGCTTGGAAACCTTTTAATTTCGTTGTTTCTTTGATCTACTTAGCTGATGCAAAAGAAGTCAAAGATACTTGGAATGAAATAAAACTTGCCGGTATTAAAGAATATTTTCAAAAACAATATCCGGAACTTGAAATCCATTATGATGTGGTGAAGAATGACGATTTTCTTAAAAGTTTTGATGAATATATCAAAACGAACAAAATCGATATCATTACATTGACTTCTTACAAACGGAATATATTTGCTCGTTTGTTTAATCCAAGTATTGCTCGAAAGATGATTTTTCATTCTGATACACCATTACTTGTTATTAACGGATGATCGGAAGAATAAAAATAGCTCATCTATAATTATGGAATAATCCTAATTATGTTTAATATATAAAGGCAACTTATTTGAAAAGAATAAGTTGCCTTTATAATTTATGTAGATTGATACTTTATCAAATACTCCTGTTATAGAAAGTTATGAGTAATTTTGAATGAAGATGACCAAAAAAGGCCAATGCAAAATCAGTTGCATCGGCCTTTCTTTTTATTTTGAAGAAATCTTTTTGAAACTGTTATTTGTCATTCATTATTTTTTCAATTTCATCAAATTCCGGTCCCATGTTTAAGTTGTAGTAAACTCTATAAAGCCCCGGTGCCCATAAATCTTTTTGATCGGGTTTTAAGTCTCTTGCTTTTTCATAATAAGGTTTAGCTTCTTCATAGAATTTCTTGATAGTAGCTTGTGCCTCTGCGTACTTAGGATCGTTTACATCAGTAGTAGACTGGTCAGCAAAATCCTGAGCTTTCATTAAAAGCACCAAACCTAAATTAGAATAAGCTTCTGCATATTGAGGATCTACTTCAATTGTCTTTTTATAGAAGTCAATAGCTTGATCATATTCTTTCATATTGTGATACAAGTATGCTTTTACATACAGATATAGCTTGTTGTTAGGGTCTTTAGTCAACATGTCATCAGCAAATTGCATTGCTTTTTCAGGCTGATTTGAACTACTGTAATAGTCAACAAGATTTGCGAAGAAATATTGGTTTTCGGGGAATTTTAAGATACCTTCTTTCAAAGATTCTACCCATTTTGCTGTATCACCTTTGGCTTTCAAAGCGTCTGCCCATAACTGCATGGCAACTGAACCATTGTCTTTGTCCTTAATAGCAATTGGAGCATATTTCAAGATAGCGTCTCTATCCTCTACCCCATTAGCTGCCAATGTAGCATAATAAGCAATCTGTGGTAATAAAGTATCTGTAACTGCCAGATTTTCTTTTTCCAACATAGGATAAGATGCTGATTCTACGTAAGTTCCGAAGAATTTCAAAGCTTCTCCACTTTTGTTAAGGTTAAAGTACTGGATACCGCCATTGATCAGATTCGGACGTTCTACCATCATAGAAGCGGCGTTTGCTTTTCTGTATTTGTTTTTAACCTTACCTTTTTCATTGGGGATTTCAGCCAATTCGTCACATTTCAAAAAGTACTCATACATTTTCAGGATACTGTTGTATGCTTTTAATGTATCATAAGGTTTTCTTAAATAGGCATTTTCCATCTCCTTTTCATTGATTCTCTTTTGGATTAAGCCTGCTACATCCCATGTAGCTGCATCGTCCTTAGTTTCAGGATTAGTCAATGCTCCATTAATCAGCTCTTCGGCTTTCTTAAAATCCGGTTTTACTTCGTTAGCTATGCTTTTGGCTTCTTTTACGCTCTTTTGTTGCGCGAATACAAAACTCACAGCCATTAGTAGAACCATTGAAAATAATACTCTTTTCATGATTGTTGTTTGATTAATTATTAATATTACGTCTATTCTTTATTTTCATCATTTTCTGTATTATCGGGAGTGTCGGGCATCTCTGTATCTGGGATATCCGCAGGATCAACTGCTATTTGTCCTTCTACCTCCTCAGTAGGAACTTCATCCTCAAGACTTTCTGTGGTAACTTTACATACCGATCCGATTTGGTCATTACGCTTTTCCAGATTTATCAGACGAACTCCCTGAGTTGCACGCCCCATAATGCGTACGTCGGCAACTTTTAGACGGATGGTGATACCGGACTTATTTATAATCATCAAATCATTCTCATCTGTTACGGACTTGATAGTTACCAATTTACCTGTTTTTTCGGTAATATTCATCGTTTTCACACCCTTACCACCACGATTTGTTTTGCGGTAGTCTTCTATTTCGGAACGTTTACCATATCCTTGTTCTGAAACTACCATCACTGACTCTGTCTCAAGGTCTTTGATACAAATCATACCTACTACTTCGTCTTGTCCGTCATTATCAAGCGTAATACCACGAACACCGGTTGCTGTACGTCCCATAACGCGAACTGCTGCTTCGTGGAAGCGAATAGCACGTCCGTTGCGGTTGGCTATGATAATTTCATTATTACCGTTTGTCATACGGACTTCGATTACACGGTCGTCTTCACGGATCGTGATGGCATTTACACCATTCTGACGAGGACGAGAATATGCTTCCAGTAACGTCTTCTTGATCACACCTTTCTTTGTACAGAACAACAGATAGTGCGAATTAATAAACTCGGTGTCTGTCGTCAGCTTCTTTACGCGAATGAAAGCGTTGACCTTGTCATCCGGTTCGATGTTCAACAAGTTCTGGATCGCTCTACCCTTTGAGTTCTTCGCTCCTTCCGGAATTTCGAACACTTTCAACCAATAACATTTTCCTTTTGCCGTAAAGATCAGCAAGGTAGCATGCATGGAAGCCGGATAGATATATTCTACAAAATCTTCGTCACGCGTTTCAGAACCTTTGGCCCCTACTCCGCCGCGTCCCTGAGCACGGAATTCACTAAGCGGCGTACGCTTGATGTATCCCATGTGGGAGATGGTAATGATCATCTCATCATCTGCATAGAAGTCTTCAGGATTGAGTTCTTCGGAGGCATAAACGATATCTGTTTTACGTTCATCTCCGTACTTGTCCTTGATTTCCTGCAACTCGTCTTTGATGACTTTCATACAAAGATCGTCATTTTCTAGAATTTCCTTCAAATATGCGATTAATTTTTCGATTTCTTCATACTCTGCACGAAGTTTATCCTGTTCCAGGCCAGTTAACTGGCGAAGTCTCATTTCTACAATGGCACGAGACTGTATATCCGACAGGGAGAAACGTTCCATCAAACGTTCGATAGCTTCAGCAGGGCTTTTAGATGATTTGATGATTGCAATGACTTCATCAATATTATCGGAAGCAATAATCAGACCTTCTAAGATATGGGCACGTTCTTCGGCTTTCTTCAAATCGTATTTCGTACGGCGAATCACGACTTCATGTCTATGGTCGACAAACGCTTTGATCAAATCTTTCAGATTGAGCAGTTTGGGACGCCCATTCACCAGCGCGATATTATTGACGCTGAAGGAAGACTGCAATGCCGTCATCTTATATAGCTTGTTGAGCACAACACTCGAATTTGCATCCCTTTTTACATCCACGACGATTCTCATGCCTTGGCGGTCCGACTCGTCATTTACATTCGATATGCCGTCTATGCGCTTTTCATTCACTAAATCGGCAATATACTTGATCAGTTCGGCTTTATTTACACCATAAGGGATTTCCGAAATGATAATCTTCTCATGATTATTTTCCGTCTCGATTTCTGCTTTACCGCGCAAAACAATACGTCCCTTACCTGTTTCAAAGGCGTCTTTTACACCAGCATATCCGTAGATAGTCGCACCTGTCGGGAAATCAGGAGCTTTGATATATTGCATCAAATCAGCTACTTCCATTTCTCCACGAGTATCAATGTAGGCCATACAGCCGTCCAGCACCTCGCTAAGGTTATGTGTTGGCATATTTGTCGCCATACCAACGGCGATACCAGATGCTCCATTTACCAGCAAATTCGGGATACGAGTCGGCAATACGGTCGGCTCTTTCAGTGTATCATCGAAATTCAGCTGGAAATCAACCGTATCTTTGTCGATATCGCGAAGCATTTCTTCGGCAAGTTTACTTAATCTTGCTTCTGTATAACGCATGGCAGCAGGACTGTCACCGTCCACCGAGCCAAAGTTTCCTTGTCCATCCACCAACGTATAGCGCATAGACCATGTCTGTGCCATACGAACCATTGCGAAATAAACAGACGAGTCACCGTGTGGATGGTATTTACCTAAAACTTCACCAACAATTCTCGCAGATTTTTTATAAGGTTTGTCGGATGTATTACCCAATTCATTCATTCCAAACAAAATACGACGATGAACCGGTTTAAAACCATCCCTAACATCCGGAAGGGCACGTGAAACAATGACAGACATTGAATAGTCAATGTATGCCGATTTCATTTCCTCCTCGATGTTAATCTTAATAATTCTGTCTTGATCAACCATTTAGTCTTATATTAATTACACTCAATATCTCACCTCTGAAAAATTGCACTAAGGTAAGGTTTTTCCGTATACTACGAAAGAATTTGTCTTGAAATTTTGAGCCTTCGGGCTTTTCAAGGCTTATTAAGGAATAATGGCACGAAATTTGATGATAGTTGGAATAGATTATGTAACTTTGCGTAATCAGTACATATATAATATAGTATGAAAAATTATTCGAAAAGATTGATTGACGTGATTGAGTATAGCCGTGAAGAAGCGGCTAGGCTCCAGAATAGCTATATCGGGCCGGAACATTTGATGCTAGGCATCATCCGGGAAGGCGAAGGCGAGGCAATGCGTGTCTTGCGAGAGCTACATACCGATCCGATGGATATTAAACGCAAGATTGAGCAAGAAATAAAGAACACATTCGATTCTGAGGATTCTGTCCAGCATGAGATCGCTATAAGTAAGACTACAGAACGTGTCTTGCGTATGAGTATGCTGGAATCTCGTTTATTCAAGGAAGATGAGACCGATACGGAACATCTTCTATTAGCGATATTGAAAGAGGAGTTTAATGTTGCTGCCAAGGTGTTGAACGATGCGGGTATTACTTATCGTTCCGCATATAATATATTAGTAAGCGGAACCGGTTTGAACAATATGGAGGAATTCGACGAGATCAGCGACGGATATACGGATGATGACGAAGATGACGAGGACGAAGGTTTCTCTTCTCGTCGTGAGGCATCTCGCCCCTCTTCCGGTACTGGAGCGGGAGCCGCTCAACCGAAATCCCCTAATGATACACCTGTTCTGGATAACTTCGGAACGGATATGACACGTGCCGCCGCAGAAAACCGTCTAGATCCGATTGTGGGACGTGAGAAGGAAATTGAGCGTTTGGCCCAGATATTAAGCCGTAGGAAGAAAAATAATCCGGTATTGATTGGTGAGCCGG
>OKUA01000894.1_pt1 | contig 18906 bp, 16 predicted proteins | sample 1606501 | NCBI WGS metagenome assembly OKUA01 (sample SAMEA3879608, study PRJEB24766) | human gut metagenome | biome: human-associated habitat; feature: feces | place: USA | collected 1985/1987
CTTCTGCTGCACAGAAAGCAAAAGAACTGGCAGCTTAGTGTGCAGTAATACTTTTTCAGTTGTAACTTTTGGACTGCCCGGACAATTTTTTTGTCTGCGGCAGTCCTTTTTTTGATATACTTTCCTTATGGAAGGAGGAGATTCTTTATGAAACAAACCTATGTCCTTCACTTTGTACAGGAACAACTTTCTTTGGAGGTGGAAGAAGGAACTACGGTTATGAATGCTTTAAAGGCAGCCAATATTTTTCTGGATGCCCCTTGTGGCGGAAAAGGCACCTGTCATAAATGTCTGGTACAAATTTCTTCTGATTCTGCTTCCTGGAAAACAGTGAAAGCCTGCCAGACCAAAATCAGCAGTTCCCTGTACATAGACACTGCAAAAAGTAAAAGGAAACACCGGATTCTCACAGAAGCTGCTGCCCGTTCTGTGCCTTATCTTCCCTCTGCAAAGATATCAGAAGAGCTTCCCTGTTATCTTGCAGCTTTTGACATTGGTACGACCACCATTGCCTCCTATTTGCTGGATGGCCATACCGGCAAACAGCTTGGCACTGCCAGTTGTGTCAATCCCCAGGCTGCCTATGGCGCAGACGTCATTTCAAGGGCAGATTATACCATGCATCACGGATTTGATGATTTAACCGGTTGTGTCCGAAAAGCTATTAATGATTTGCTTCAGGAACTGGCCCATGCTGCCAGTATCCAGGTGGAAGAAATTCTCCAGATTTGTCTGGTGGGAAATACCTGTATGCACCATATTTTCTTCCAATACCCCATGAATTCTCTGGTTCTGGCGCCTTACGTTCCTTATCAGAAAGGATTGACAAAAGGAAAAGCTGCTGATTTTCAGATTCATATTCACCCGGAAGGAGAATTAATTTTTCTTCCTGTGATTGCCGGTTTTGTTGGCGCAGATACCATGGGCTGTCTGCTGGCTGTCCGCCCGGATTTAAAGGAAGAAATCACGCTTATGATTGATATTGGCACCAACGGAGAACTGGTTCTTGGAAACAGGGAACGGTTAGTTTGCTGTTCCACTGCCGCCGGCCCTGCCTTTGAAGGGGCAAAGATTGAATGTGGCATGCGTGGTGCACAAGGGGCCATTGACCATGTTTTCTGGGATAAGGAAGGTTTTCGTTTCTCAGTAATCGGAGATGGAAAGCCCAGGGGCATCTGTGGCTCCGGTCTTATTGATGCCATTGCCTGTCTGCGAAAACAGGGACTGATTGACGAAACGGGACATATGCTGTCCTGCCAGGAGGCTGCAGAGGTGTGCGGTGCAGAAATCGCCGCTCATATGATACAAAAGGAAAATATGACTGCATTTTTATTTGACCCTCATGCACCCCAGGTATATCTTACCCAAAAAGACGTCCGGGAAGTACAGCTTGCCAAAGGAGCTATTTCCGCGGGGATTTTGCTTCTTGAGAAGTATCTTGGCATTACCCATGAAGACATTCAAACGATTTACATTGCCGGAGCCTTTGGTAATTATATGAACCCGGAAAACGCCTGCAACATTGGTTTACTCCCAGCTGCCTTAAAAACCCGGATTCAATCCATTGGAAATGCTGCAGGAGAAGGGGCAAAAATTGCTCTTCTAAACAAAGAAGAACTGGCTGAAACGGTTCGTCTGTCTCAACAGGTAGAATTTCTGGAGCTGGCTGCAATTCCTGAATTTCAGGACTGTTTTGTGGACGAATTAGAATTTTAAAAGAAAGGACAAACCTATGATTGATTACAAGGAATTAGAAGTCATTGGAAAACAAACAGGTTTTACACATATTGCTCCTCTGGATTGCAGTACCATCCAGCTTTTGCCTGAAGTGCGGCAAATGTGTGCCAACAACACCTGTCATATGTATGGAAAAAACTGGTCCTGCCCTCCCGGCTGCGGAACTCTGAAAGAATGTGAAGCCCGGGTTCGCCAGTATACCCATGGGATTCTGGTACAGACCGTAGGTAATCTGGAAGATTCCATGGATGTGGAAACCATGATGGAAACAGAGGCTGAACATAAGAAACATTTCTTTGCCCTGGAAGAACAATTAAGAGCAAAGTATCCCACAATGCTCCCCATTGGCGCCGGATGCTGTACCAGATGCAAGGAATGTACTTACCCGGACAATCCCTGCCGCTTCCCGGACAAAACCTTTGCCTCCATGGAAGCCTACGGAATGCTGGTAACCCAGGTGTGCCAGGACAATAATCTTACCTATTATTACGGTCCCTGCACCATTACATATACCAGTTGTTTTTTACTGGAATAAAGGCTATAATGAAGAAAATGCGACATAGGAAGAATGCAGTATGAGAAATGACAGTAGTTTATTAGAAGAAATCGGTAAGTCCGTAGAAAAAGGACATTATAAGACAACAGAAGAACTCATTACAAAGGCCATCAGGCAACATATCCCAGCTCTGGAAATCCTGGAAAAGGGTATGGTTCCTGCCATGCGTCAAATGGGTGAGCATTATAAAAATAATGAAGCGGATATCCCCAGAATTCTGGCTTCTGCCAGATGTATGCGAAAAGGACTTGACCTCCTTACCCCAAACCTGGAGTCTGAGCGTGGGCTTTATGTAGGGACTGTAGTTTTAGGGACCGTAGAAGGTGATCTTCATGATGTGGGAAAAAATCTGGTTGCCATTATGTTCCGCAGCGCCGGATTTAAAGTTATTGATCTTGGCGTGGATATCTCGGAAAAACAGTTTATCAAAGCGGTTCGACAAAATCCTGACGTCTCCATTGTCTGCCTTTCTTCCCTTCTGACCACTGCCTGTTCCAGTATGCAGCATGCTGTAAAAGCGATCCGGCAGTCTGATACCCAGCACCGGCTGAAAATTATGGTTGGAGGCGGCGCTGTGACAAAAGAATTTGCCGAACAAATCGGAGCGGACGGTTATTCGGAATCCGCAGTAGACGCCGCTGAACTGGCGAAAACCTTTATTGTATAAACAGGAGGAGACATCTTGCAGCTTACATCCATACTTTTGTACGAAAACTTAAAGAAAAAATTTCATATTGCTGAATACCGTCTTCTTTCAAAAAATCAGCCCCTTGCCCGCCCTTTTTTCTATGAGGCGGACCGGGGGCTTCAAAGTAACCACATTTATCTTACTACCGAAATTTTAGATTTAGAATTATTTCATTCCATGCCGGAGGATGTGATTTTTGTTATCTGTCAAAAAAGTGAAACCTCAGTTCTCCCCAAGGGCAAATTTTCCTGTATCCTGCTTTCCAGTGATACCTCTGCCATCCATGTATTTAATTTTATTCAGTCTATTTTTGACTATTACGAAGAATGGGAAAAGCAGCTTGTTTCTATCTGCCAGCAGGACGGAAGCCTTACAGACCTTTTAGACGTTTCCAGAAAAGTATTCCAGAATCCTTTGCGGATTACAGACATGGATTTTTCTCTTACTGCGCAATCGGGGCTATCCCAGATTCCGGAAGAATTCGATATCTTCCGAAATCCAGCCAGACGCATGGAATACCTGAATGCTTTTTTGCAGGATGAATCCTGTCAGACTTCTCCCGAAGAGACCGGCCCTGTGCTGTTTCCTGAATATATCAGCGGACACCGTTCCCTGAATATCAATCTTTTTCTGGAAAACCAGGCAAAATACCACTTATCTATTATTGAATGTGAATCATCCCTGTCGGAATCTGACTGGTATCTCATTACCATTCTGGCCCATCATGCAGAATACATAGTTCACAGAATGCACTCGGAATCCTCCTCCAGAAGTACTACCCTGCAGTCTATTTTTCAAAGTGTCCTCTCTGACCGGACTGCAGATTACATGAATATCAGCCACCTTCTGGAACACGTTGGATGGCTTCCAGAACACACTTATCTGTGTTCTGTGATTCTCACCTCAGGCCCTGGGCATTACTCTTTAAATGATAACACCATCTGCCAGTATATCAGCAGTGACTTTCCTGCTTCCTGCAGCATTGTCTTTAAAGAACATGTGGTAAGCTTCTACAATCTGACGCTTCTTGCCATGGAACCTGAGGATGTATTCCAAAGCCTGGTTTATTTTATCCGGGACAGTATGCTAAAGGCAGGCTACAGCCGCCCCATGACAGGACACATGAATCTGCGGCGGCAATATCTCCAGGCTCTGACCGCCTTAACTATGGGCTGTGAAATCCAGCCCCAGCTCTGGATTCACCATTTCAGTCAGATTGCCATGCCTTATATTTTAAAACAGGCCACAAAAGTTTTCCCCGGCTATATGATTTGCTACGAAAAACTTCTGGACCTGCAAAAATCGGATTCAACTCAAAATACGGAATATATGAAAACCCTGCGGGTATATCTGGACCATAATTTAAACACTGTCCAAAGCGCAAAAGCTCTGTTTATCCACAGAAGCACCTTCCTTTACCGCCTGGAACGGATTAAGGCAATTCTGGAAACAGATTTAGAAGACCCGGAAGAATTATTTTATCTGAATCTGTCTTTTCGGCTTTTAGATATGGACAACTTGTAAGCAAAGAAGCTACCGTATAAAAACATATCCTGATTTCCTGATTGTTTTTATGCGATAGCTTCTCTTTTTATTCTTTTATTTCTTCTGTTGTCTGTTCCTGTTCTTCCATTCCAGTTTGCTCTGCCTCTTCATTCATTCCAATACGCGGCTTGGTATTAAGAATCCGCATAAATTCTTCTCCTGTAATGGTTTCATTTTCATAGAGGAATTTTGCCAGTTCATGAAGCTTTGCAATGTTATCTTCCAGAATCTTATATGCCTTATCATGCTGTTTTTTCACCAGCTCAATGACTTTCTTATCAATCAGTGTCTGGGTCTCAAAGGAGCAGGACAGGGAACTGTCGCCTCCCAGATACTGATTTGACATGCTTTCCATGGCAACCATGTCAAACTCATCACTCATACCAAATCTGGAAATCATGCCTCTTGCAATCTTGGTTGCCTGTTCAATATCATTAGATGCACCGGTTGTCACAGAATGGAAAATTAATTCCTCTGCAGCACGTCCGCCGGTAAAGGTGGCAATCTTATTCTCCAGTTCTTCCTTTGACATCAGGAAGTGCTCCTGCTCGTCCACCTGCATGGTATAGCCCAAAGCGCCGGAAGTTCTTGGAATAATGGTAATCTTGTGTACCGGAGCGGAATTAGTCTGCAATGCAGCTACCAGTGCGTGTCCTACCTCATGATAGGAAACAATGAGTTTTTCCTTTTCCGATAAAACCCGGCTCTTCTTCTGGTAGCCTGCAATCACCACTTCAATACTCTCTTCCATATCTGCCTGGGTGGCAAATCTTCTTCTGTCACGAACCGCCCTTAAAGCTGCCTCATTTACAATATTTGCCAGCTCTGCACCGGATGCGCCGGATGCCGCTTTTGCAATTTCATGAAAGTCCACATTATCTGAAATCTTAATCTTTCTGGCATGTACCTTCAGGATTTCCTCTCGTCCTTTCAAATCTGGAAGCTCTACCGGAATCCTTCGGTCAAAACGTCCCGGACGGAGAAGCGCCGGGTCCAGGGAATCCGGACGGTTGGTTGCTGCCAGAATTACAACACCTTTGGAACCGTCAAATCCATCCATTTCTGTAAGAAGCTGGTTCAGGGTCTGCTCCCGCTCATCATTGCCGCCTAAGTTGGCTCCGTCACGTTTCTTACCAATGGTATCAATCTCATCAATAAACACAATACAAGGCGCTTTTTCATTTGCCTGTTTAAACAAATCTCTCACTTTTGCAGCGCCCATACCCACAAACATTTCCACAAACTCTGAGCCGGAAATAGAGAAAAACGGAACGTTTGCTTCTCCGGCTACTGCTTTTGCCAGAAGAGTTTTACCGGTTCCCGGAGGTCCCACTAAAAGAGCGCCTTTTGGCATAGAAGCTCCGATTTCTGTATATTTGTCAGGATAGTGAAGATAATCCACGATTTCTGATAAAAGCTCCTTTGCCTCATCCTCTCCAGCCACATCGGAAAATTTAATACCAGTAGCAGACTTCACATAAATCTTGGCATTGCTCTTGCCAAAAGCCATAGCTCCCGGACCGCCGGCGCCGCCCATGTTCTTCATCATACGCCGCATAAGCCATCCGCCCAGAGTCCAAATGAGAACAAATGGCAAAATCCATGTAAAAATAAAGTTTACCAGAGGATTTACCTTCTCTGGCAGCTCAGAGCTGTATTTCACGCCTGCATCATCCAGACGTTCAATAAGTTTTTCATCATTTACATAACCTGTTTTGAAAATCTGAACTTTATCGCCCTTGCCTTCCTTTTTTTCTGAGAAGTAAATAATACCTTCTCCAAGGCTTACTTCCTCAATTTTTCCATCTTCCAAATCACTGATAAACACATCATAGCTGGTTTCCTTCACACTTCTCTCTGCCAGAGAGGGCAAAACAAAAAAATTCATTGCCACTAAAACCAGCAGAATAATTCCATAAAAAATCATTGTCGGTTTTTTAGGAGGCTTTGGTGTTTTGTTTTCTTTAATATCCATACTTGCTCCTCCGTTATATATAATCTCAGGCTAAAGCCATATAAAAACTATACTTCTTCTTACTTTATTATGCAAGGAAGAAAGCATATTAATTCTATTAAAAAAGAATAAACCATTCCGTTTTAACTTATTTGTCATCTCCGGTAAGTCTGAGCACCGATTCCATCTCTTCCACATCCATATCCAGAAATGCTGCCAGCTCTTCCACACTATACTTTACGTCCTCATCTTCGGTCAGCTCTTTCACCTTTGCTTCCAGGTTTCTCACCTTTTCCACCAGAATATCATCTTCTTTCTTCTGCTGGCTCTGTTCTTCCATAAACAGACGAATCGTGCTTCTGATTTCACTCATAAGCCAGGTATGAATCTCCTCCTGAGCCGCTGCCTGCTCTAATGCCATCAGAAGTCCCATATTCCCTTCCTGCAGCAAATCTCCGAAGAAAATTTCTCCGGAATGCAGTTCTCTTGCTATTTCCACAACTTCCCTCTGATAGCTTTTTAAAATACGCTCTTTTACATCCTCTCCGGCTCTTAAAGCCAGGAAAAGCTGCTCCCTGTCAAAATCATCTATTTCTCCAAAGGTTTCCAGATACTCGGACAGATATTCCTCTTCCTCCGCTGTTAGTGGAACCTGCTGCACTTCTTCCACTGGCTCTATATCTCCCTGGCTCTGAAACTCTTTTGAAAAGTCTCCACTCTTCTTGCTGTAGCCATGCACCGTAATCCCCTGGATTTCCAGAAAGTCGAAGACCTTTTTTAATTTTTCCTGATCCATTCCTTCTTCGCCGAAAAACTGTTCCACCAGCTCTGCCTGTACTTGTTTTCCGTTTTTCATGGCTAATGTCTGTATTTCCTTTAATTTATCCTGAAACGCTTGAATATTCATAGATATGCTCCATTCTTTTTCATTTTGTTTAGTTTGATTATAAAAGAAGTTTTAGGAAAAAGCAACCAGCTACACAAAAGAGAAAGTTTATTCACAAGCGCATATATTAATAATCCTCCCTTTCATTCTATAACCTTACCTTATTTATGTACTCGACAATATATATGCTTTTTTATGACTCTTAGTCATATTTTGTGCAATATTCTTTATTTTTCATATATACCAAAAATATTTTTAAAAATATATACCAAATAAGACGTTTTTTTAACGCATTATTAAAAATAAGGAGGGTCGTTTTATAATTTTAATTAAAAGCAACAACATTTGTTACGGAGGAGGAGAATGTAATGGCGGAACAATTTACATCAACAAAAGACTTAAAAAGAACACTAGGATTCAAAGAACTATTAGGAACTTGTATTGGGGCTATCATCGGCACAGGTATCATGTCTTTAACCGGAGCAGGTATTGGAATGACAGGTCGTTCAATTCCAATTGCTTTTATTTTAGCAGGTATTCTTACCTTAATTGTTCGTTGCCCGCAGATTTTTATTAACTCTGTTGCACGATTCAGAGGTGGGCAATATTCAATGGTCGGATCTTTATTAGGACCCAGATGGTCTGGTACTTTTTCAATTATCTCTGTATTGACAAGTGTTACATTGTCTATGTACGCTTTATCTTTTGCAGATTATGCGATGCCATTTTTACCAATGATTCCAAGAAAAATCATTGCACTTGGTATTTTAACATTTTTGTTTATTGTTAACTCATTTGGTATTAACGTATTCGCTAAAGTGCAAAGCTTTACAGTAATTTTACTCGTATTAGCATTAACGTTATTTTCAGTATTTGGTATTACACATATCGATGCAAACTATCTTGAACCAGCAACTTTCATGCCTGGCGGAATCAAAGGTCTTCTTAGAGCAGCTGTGTTAATGAGTTTGGCAACAGATGGCTGCCAGATGATCACAGATTTAAGTGGTGAATGTAAAAATCCAACCAAAGATATTCCAAAGGCTATGATTTGCGGTACGATGTTAGTAGCTGGTATGTATGCAGTTATTGGTACTGTAGCAGCTGGTGTTCTTCCAGTAGATCAGGTAGCAGACAAATCCTTATTGCTCGTCGCTCAGGAAGTATTACCAAGGCCGGTTTACCTATTCTTCGTTATCGGCGGCGCCTGGATGGCATTAGTAACAACATTGAACAGTTCAATTGCAGCAGCAACAAAACCATTAATGCAAGCTTGTAGTGATGGATGGTATCCAAAATCTTGGGCAAAATTACATCCAAAATACAGAACACCATTAATTTTATTAGGAATATACTATTTATGGGGATTCTTCCCAATCGTATTTGATTTAGATATTGGTATTATTTCTGAGTTGACAATTACTGTTGGCTCTGTTACAAAAGCTATGATTGTATTAAGTTTATTAAGACTAGACAAGGTTATGGGAGAACACTGGAAAGCATCTCCATTCCACATCAAACAAAATAAATTACGGATACTTGGTATCGTAGTTTTAACTGTAATTGTCTTCCAGGCAGTTACATCTGCATTAGATTTACCACTTCCATTATTGTTAGGCAATCTTGCAATGGTAGTATTTGCATTCATATTTGGCGGAATCAGATACAAGAGCGGTAAAGTAAATGTAGAAGTTAGTTACGAATGGACTTAAATAATAAAATACGAAATTATAAAAGGAGAAGTATTATGGGAAACTTAAATAATGATGAACTCTTAATGATGAATACAATTGACGCAGAAAGAGAACATATCCATATGGTTGCAAAAAACATCTGGAATTTTAAAGAAGTAGGGTGGGAAGAATTTAAATCTTCCAGTTTATTAATGGATGACTTTGAAAAAATGGGCTTTACCGTTCAGAGAGGACTTGTTGGTAAACATCCTGCTTTCGGCTATGACATTGATATGCCAACCGCTTTTAAAGCTGTATTCAAAGGAAAAGACGGCGGTCCGACTATCGGCTTAATGTTAGAGTACGATGCCCTTCCAAATGGTCATGCTTGTGGACATAATTTGATTGCTTCCGCAGGTTTTGCTGCTGCAATTGGATTACAGGAATTATTCAAAACAATTCCTGGTGATTTAGTTGTATATGGAACTCCTGCAGAAGAATTAGACGGCTCTAAGCATTACATCTTAGCCGGTGGTTTTATGGACGAAGTAGATCTAATGTTTGCAAACCACTATGGAAAAGACTGGTGTTCTGAAGTAACTGGAAAAGCAATTGTATGGCCGCTTCACGATAAGTGGGTAACCTTTACCGGTAAACCTTCACACGCATCAGCTACACCACACAACGGAAGAAGCGCTTTGGATGCTGTATTACTTACCTGTATGGGATTAGAATTTTTAAGAGAGCACACTTTAGAAACTGACCGTATCCATTACATTATCTCAAACGGTGGAACAGCTGCAAACTCCGTTCCTGACAAAGCAACATTAAATGTTGAATTAAGAGCTAATAATTCTGCAGAACTAAACGACATGATGCGCCGCGTAGACAACGTAATCAAAGGCGCTGAGTTAATGACAGATACCAAAGCAGATTACAAATGGGATTCTCCATGGTATTGTGCAACTCCTGTTCCTAGTTTCTACAGAGCAGCTTCTAGCTTCGCGCCGGATTTAGGATTAGACGAATCCAGATTTACATTTGGTAACATGCCTCAGGCTTCTTCTGACTTAGGATGTGTTGCGTATAAAATTCCAACCATTGAAATCACATTCCCTATTGTTAAAGATGACGAAATCGTACCAGTAGGACATAGTAACGAATTGGCAGCAATTTCAGGAAATGAATTCCCAATCGACCAGAGTATTCTAGCCGGTAAATTAATGGCTCTGACCGCCTACAGAATTGGAACCAATCCTGAAAAATTAGAAGAAATTAAAGCAGAATTCCAGAAAAACTATAAAGAATAATCTTTAATCAAGTAAACATTAAACCCGACAATCTTCTTTAAAAAGAGGGTGTAAGTCAAGCCCACCGGCTAAGCCGGTGGGCTTAATTTGACCCTATAAGGGTCTTTTCCCAGCACTGGAGTCTAAGAACTCATCGAAACGATTCGCCAAGTGCAACATCATTTACTCACTAAGCCCTAAAGGAGTTATCTTTTTCTGTTTTGTTTTACTGGCTCACCCGTGAACGGGTCTATATATTCTTTCAGCGTCATCTGGTCATATTCCAAATCGTTTTGTAGCTGATTTACTATATATTCTTGTATCTTTTTTGCATTTTTCCCTACCGTATCTACATAATATCCACGACACCAGAAATGCCTATTTCCATATTTGTATTTTAGATTCGCATGACGTTCAAATATCATGAGCGAACTTTTCCCTTTGAGATATCCCACTATTTCTGATACTGAATATTTTGGTGGAATTCGCACCAGCATATGGATATGATCCGGACAGCACTCCGCTTCAATTATTTCTATTCCTTTTCTTCTGCATAATGATCCTAGAATTTCTCCTACATCTGCCCGTATCTGTTTATAAATTACTTGTATCCGGTATTTTGGTGCAAAAAGTCGGGTAAGGAATAGGCATTACTACCCATTCCTCCCCTAAGAACGGAACATGCGGCTTTCACCGCATTCCGCTCACGCATCTATAACGCATAGTATCCACTAAGCGCAGCTGTACTTGAGAGATAAGCTGTTTCTTTATCCTTTTTGTGTTGTTTTCTTCTATGCTCAAAGTATTCACCGTCAAGAAATGGGTTCTTTTTTAAGTCTAGTGACCGGATTCTGACTATCGGCATGTCCATCATCTGGTATAGGATTGCTTTATCCGTCCTGAATGACCACTCCCGATTTCCCTTGGGATGCCAGTATCTGTTCTTAATCCATTTCTTTCCCTTTCGGGGATGCCTTCTCTTTGCCCATTTCCACAACATTTCCCACAGCCTGTGGTCAATGAGTGCATAGGTTTTCTTTGCGCAAGCACAATGATGATACTCCGCCCATCCTCTTGTTATCTGATTGAGCTTTATTATCAATAATTCCTGATTGGCTTCATGGTAGTATTTGATCGTTCTGCTAAGACTTTTTGTAACTTTCTGTTTTGATTTCCTTGATGGCTGGATTAGTAATTTCCCTTTAAATTTTCTAAAGTTCCATCCAAGAAAGTCAAACCCGTCATTAATGTTTGTAATGACAGTCTTTTCGTCCGATAGTTTCAGCCCTCTTTCTTCCATGAATTTTTCAATCGCCTGCTGTATTTCTAAGAGTGTTTCTCTGTTCTCAGCCGTCACGATAAAGTCGTCCGCATACCGGCATAGATGCACTTTTTCCTTATTGTAATTCGGATGTGTATATCCAGTGCTGCTTGCACTGTATTTCTTGAGAAGAAGTTCCTCCATTCCGTCCAATGTCAGATTTGCATAAGTTGGACTGATGAGGCCACCCTGTGGGCTACCTTCCTCTGTCGGGAACAACGTCCTTCTATCAACATATCCACATTTTAGGAACTGCCTCATGATTCTTTTGTCTGTAGGTATATTCCCTAACATCCATTCATGACTGATATGGTCAAAACACCCTTTTATATCTCCTTCCAGAATCCACTGCGGTGATGTTTTCCTTGCCAGTAGCTTAAAAATGTATTCCATGGCGTCTTGCGCACTCCGATTTCTCCGAAAGCCAAAGGATACTCTATCTGCTGTTGTCTCTGCGACCGGCTCAAGTGCAAGCAACATCAGCCCCTGCATAGCCCGGTCCTGCATCGTTGGAATTCCAAGCGGACGTTTTTCTTTTTTTCCGTATTTTTCAATGTAGACTCTTCTTAGCGGTTGTGCATGATATTTCGAAGTGTCCAGCTTCTCTATCGCTTTGCTTTTATCTTCATCGGTCTCCCACACCACTTTATCTATTCCCGGTGTGTGTTTTCCTTTGTTTGTTATCACTCGTTTTACAGCAATCGCTTTTGCATAAAAAGAATTTGTAATCAGCTTTTGGAGACGTTTAACCAGTCTCCATTTGTCTTTCTGTACAGCCTTCACAATCCTTACCTGTAGTCTATTAACGTAGGATTCCGCTATTATCCAGTTGATATCTTTCCACTTTACCCTTTTCGTCTGCATTGTCCTCGCATTATGCGCCATTGAACTTTGTGCATTCATAGATTCCATGTCTCTCCTGTGATTAGATACGCGCCAGACGTCAGCTTCCTTTCGGATGGGACAAATCTTGAATCCCTATTCTCAGCATTACACTGAAACATTCGCTTCTTCTGGCATCCTTCCCTCCTGCGCATTGTATCTTTCTTACGATTGACCTACCCGATGGGAGCGCAAGAGGATTTCCCTGTTTCGTTGTTTGAACTGTTGCGATGCATTTAGGTTCCATCTTTAGACCGGAGGTGCTCTGTCCATTCGATATAGCGCACATCGAAACCGCCATATCCCCGCCCTCTTACCTTTTGGTATGGTGTATCATCCACTTTCACCATTTCAAGTATCACGATCCTTACAATGATTTACATATGTTAACCTTGTGCATCCATCCCTGGCAGTTGGGCGGATGTGGATACCACTTGTCTGCTTTGTCCCACTGCTTCACACCTTTCATCACTTACCGGGCATTTCGTGGTAGGGATATCACGAATGGATATGATAGCGTTGAAACGCATTTCAAACAACGACCTTCAGGTCGCACCGATATGATACTTGCATTCCCAATTTTGTATGAGCTAAACTATTTGTGTCCATTCTTAGGACCTCCTGTGCTATTTTATTTGTGGTTTTGCAGACCCACTTTTATTTTAGCACAGGAGTTCATACTTATATCTAAAGATCTGTCCTCCCCCTGCATAGCAGGGGGTTTATTTTTACTGTGACACAACAAAATCGCTGCGCGATGGCCTGCCAAGGCTGTGGCATAGCGATTTTCTGTTTTCTATAATAAAAAACAGTGGAAAGCAAGTCCTAAAAGTAGTATTGTTAAGTCACCACAACGAAACAATCAAACAGGATCGACCTTCCCACTGCTTATGAAAAGAATACCATCCTTCCGCTTGGTTGGCAAGCGGTTTTACGACTCAAATGCACCTCCGTGTAAAGCAGTGTTTTGATTACTACTGATTTTACATGGAGGATTTTATTATGTATGAAAAATATTTAGAACAGCTTGAGGAAGCCGGAAAAATCCGTAACCTCAAAGAGCGTTCCATCAACTGCTATAAAAACTATGTTTCTTACTTTCTGAAATATCAGAATAAGAATCCCAAAGAACTTACCTGTCAGGATGTCAGGGATTTTTTGCTTGTAAAAAAAGAGGAAGGCCTGAAAGCTACGACTCTGAATCTTTACAATTCTGCCATCCGTTTTTTCTATCGCAATGTCCTGCATATCCTTTGGGATGACATCACAGTTCCACGTATGATCCTGGAACATAAGCTTCCTACTGTACTGACTGCCTCTGAGATTGACCGCCTGTTAGATGCTGTTGATGATATCAAATATAAGGCTATGTTCGCAGTCATGTATTCCTCAGGCATGAGAGTTTCTGAAGTGATCCATCTTCATTATGACGATATCTCCCGTTCGAATATGCAGATCCATGTCCGGGATACCAAGAATAGAATGGATCGTTATACCATTCTCTCCAAACGGTGTCTGAATATCCTTACACAATACTGGTTTGAGAAAGGTCGTCCCCGTGGCATCCTGTTTCCGAATAAATTTACCGGTAATTATCTGACGGTCAGTACTCTGGAACAGGTAATGCGGCGGGCAGTAGCTGATGCTGAACTTCCAAAGGCAGCAACCCCACACTGTCTCCGCCATAGCTTTGCAACCCATCTGATGGAACAGGGCATAGAACGACAGAACATTCAAGCTCTGCTTGGACACCGTGATCCGAAATCTACGGAAGTTTATCTTCATGTCAGCAACAAATCTCTCATGGGCATTCAAAGCCCTTTTGACAGGAAAGAAGGTGCTGACCATGAATAAACCCACTGTCCAGGATATTTTCCGACGTTTTTATCCAGCATACCTTGAAAAGTATTCTCCATCCCCGGAGCAGGCAAAAACTGCCCGGAACATCCTGAACTGCAAAACAGGAGCCTATGGTGCAAATATCAGTGTATGTGAAGACTGTGGTGCTGTCCAGATTCATTATAATTCCTGTCGTAACCGCTGTTGTCCCATGTGTCAGGCTATTCCAAAGGAAATGTGGATGGATGCCCGCAGGGAAGATGTACTTGATGCACCTTATTTCCATCTGGTGTTTACAGTCCCTGACATTTTGAATCCGGTCATTTACAGTAACCAGAAACTGTTATATGACACGCTGTATCATGCGGCTTCCGCTACTATTCAGGAACTGACATCCGCCCCAAAGCACCTCGGGGCTTCTGTTGGTTATATCTGCATCCTGCATACATGGGGCTCAGAAATGAATTTTCATCCCCATATCCATACGATACTGCTCGGCGGCGGCCTGACACCGAAAAATGAGTGGAAAGACAATGGTACAGAGTTTTTCCTTCCCATACGGGCTATCTCCAAAGTATTTCGTGGGAAATATATGGATGAGCTAAAAAATCTCTGGAATACAGATCAGCTTGAGTTTCATGGAACAGCAGAAAAATACCGTAATCATTATGCATTCAAAGAGCTTATAGATTCCTGTTATGATACAGAATGGGTTCCTTACTGTAAGAAAACTTTTAACGGTGCACAGTCTGTGATTGATTATCTCGGAAAATATACCCATAGGATCGCTATCAGCAATCACCGCATGATCCATATGGACGATGAAAATGTTACTTTTTCTGTCAGGGATTACCGAAAGGAAGGACAATGGAAAGAACTGACACTTTCTGGTATTGAATTTATACGGCGTTTTCTGATGCATGTGCCACCCAGACGTTTTGTCAGGATCCGGCATTACGGACTTCTTTGTTCCCGCAGCAAGCACAAAAAACTCACTTTATGCCGGAATCTCATTGGATGTAAAAAATATCTTTCAAAGCTCAGGGATAAAGAGATGCCGGAAATACTGAAACAGCTATACGGGATAAACATCTGTGTATGTAAATCCTGCGGTGGACATCTTGGAAAACCACAACTGAGAATACCGCAAAGGTGTTAAAATCCAAATCTTTTATATGTTTTTAAGCCTCAAAATCCTGAGGTTTTATTGTTGTACCTATTTATCTGAAAACACTTGATTTCTGTAGCATCTGCATAGGAAATCCTGTATAATCATGGATAAGAACAAAAGATTGAAAGTCCATAGGTAGCAACTACCCGGACGCTCACTTTGTTCAATTAGGTCAAATCGAAAATGGAGTAAACGAAGGGGCAGTTCACTGGAATGCCAAAACTGCTTTTTCGTTTACCCCATCATCGATTCTAACCTAAAGAATTTTACTTATAGTTCCATCAATAATACAATCTGTGCTAAATTGATATCCAGCTATTTTTTCAAAATCTATTACGATTTCATCTTTAAAATTTTTATAATTTTTCAGCGTGAATTTATTTAACATTTTTATATCCTTCCTTCCATACAGATTACTCACATAATTATCCTGTTAACAGTATAACCATTTTTTATACTTTCTGCAATGGATGCTGTAAAAAAATTACAGCACTGTATACCTGGTTCTATTAAAATAAAAATAGGGAATCACTGCATCTCTTTTCTGCAATGATTCCCTGTTTTTATTTATCTGTAAATAATCTCATCTCTCCCTGGCCCATTGGATACCATGGTAATTGGGAAGCCCAGTTTTTCTTCCACAAATTCAATGTATTTGCGACAATTTTCCGGTAAGTCTTCGTATTTTTTGATTCCTCTGATATCACATTTCCACCCCGGAAGTACTTCCAGCACTGGTTTTGCTTTTTCCAGAAGGTGTGTAGTAGGAAATTCTGTGGTAATCTCACCATCAATGTCATATGCCACACAAACAGGAATTTCGTCTAAATATCCTAACACATCCAGTACAGTAAAGGCCACGTCCGTAGTTCCCTGAATCCGGCATCCGTATTTAGAAGCCACACAATCAAACCATCCCATACGTCTTGGGCGTCCTGTGGTAGCTCCATATTCACCGCCATCACCGCCTCTGCGTCTTAATTCATCTGCTTCTTCTCCAAAGATTTCCGATACAAAAGCGCCTGCGCCTACTGCGCTGGAATAGGCCTTGCATACTGTAATAATCTTTTTGATTTCATAAGGCGGAATTCCCGCTCCCACCGCTCCATAAGCAGCCAGTGTAGAGGAGGAGGTTACCATAGGATAAATACCATGGTCCGGATCTTTTAAGGAACCTAACTGACCCTCCAAAAGAATTTCTTTGCCTTCTTTTAATGCATCCCAAAGCAATGCTGAAACATCACACACATACGGCGCAACCATTTCTTTGTACTGCTTCAGCTCTTCCAGAATATCTTCTGGCTTTAACAGCGGTTTATGATATAAGTGTTCCAGCATAATATTCTTCTTTGCACAGATATTCTCTGCTTTTTCCCGCAGTACTTCTTCATCTGCAAAGAGCTCACTTACCTGGAATCCGATTTTTGCAAATTTATCTGAATAAAACGGAGCAATTCCTGATTTGGTAGAGCCGAAAGATTTACCTGCTAAACGTTCCTCTTCGTACTCATCAAATTTAATATGGTAGGACATTACCATCTGTGCCCGGTCTGACACCTTAATGTCCGGCATAGGAACACCCTTTTTCACGATAGATTGTATCTCCTTAAACAATACCGGAATATTCAACGCCACACCATTTCCAATGATACTGGTAGTATTGGCATTAAATACACCGGATGGAAGGGTATGAAGTGCGAACTTGCCATAATTATTTACAATCGTATGTCCGGCATTAGCTCCTCCCTGAAATCTTACAACAATGTCAGCTTCCTGAGCCAGCATGTCTGTAATCTTTCCTTTTCCTTCATCTCCCCAGTTTGCTCCTACAACTGCTTTTACCATCTTTGATTCCTCCTGTAATCTTGAACTGGTTTCTTTTAACTACAGTATAATACTACAAGTTAGTGTAGAAATAAAGTAAAAATTTTAAAAAATTTCTTCTAGCTTTTTAATGCTTTTAAATATAAAGTTTCAATGGTGTTTGTCACTTCTTCCGAAGATAATATTTCCTTCAGTGCTACCATAAAATCTTCCTTATTTCTGCATACATACTGAGGTATCAATTTATCTGTTTCCTCTGTAATGCTTCTTCCCACTGTAATCGCCACTGGATAAGACTTTTCCGGTCTGGAAAACATAATAAAAAGGGTATAACGATAAGCTTCTAATTTTGGCACAACAATATCAAACATGGTTGCCATGGTATACTTTTCTTTTCTATTTTTTAATTCATATTTCATATTGCTGATTTTCCCATAAACAAGTCCATCTGTTTTTTTTCCTAAAGCTTCCGCCTGTTCTTTCAATATGCTGTCTGGCAATTCTTCATTGGATTTCTGTAAAGATTGCTGCAAAGTTGCTTTGTTAAAATTCCATAAATCCATTGTCATGACTTTCCTCCTGTTCTTATCTCAAATTTTATAGGTAAATGATCTGAATATGTCTTCTTATTTATTTTCCCATTTTGAAGTAAAGTTTTTCCTGAAATCTCCGTTATCACTGCAAATTCATCCCAGACAAATCGTTCAATTAATATCGGCCTAATCAACACCTGGTCAAAGGTATACCAATAAAAAGACCTATCATCCTGATCTGATTCACAATAATAAGTTCCCATGATTCCACTATGTTTTCCCATAATATCCCACATTGGATTATAATAAAATCTCCGCTCTTCATCCTCTACAATCCTGCTGCCTTTTTTCGCTGCACGAATATCATAGACCGCCTGAAAACCGTGACATCCAATAATTCCTGATGAAAATGGATGCAGATTAAAATCTCCTACCACAATGGTCTGGTATTCTTCCTCTGATATTCCTCTTTCCTTGTTGCAATCTTTTTCCTGATTTTCAATAAATCCCGCCAAGTCATCTGCCCGTCTTCCTCTTGATTCCTCACTCTTATACATCGCACTGCTAAAATGTACTGCTGCCAGCAAATAATTTCTTTTCTTCTCATGCACCTTAAATAACGAAACATGCTTATCTTCTTTGTACACAGTTACCTCAAATGTTTCCTTTGCAAAAAGTTTGATATCCTCCTTTACTGGAAGAACTTCTTTCTGTTCAAACCTGCTTTCTCTTTTGTGGAGTTGACTTAGCATATGAAAACTATTTAAATTTTCTGACTCTGCTGTAATAATAATATCTATATGATTTTCTGTTGCACAGTCTGCTATTTCTTCTGCTAAATCTTTTTTGTTAATGTTCCAAAATAAGCATTTAATCTTTATCACCTCCACTATGATTCTTTTTGGTAAAACTCTATACACATATTGTAACATGTAGCAGAAAAAAACAAAAGGACTTCTGCCTCGTTAAGCTGAAATCCTCTTTGTTCCTCTTATTTATTTTCTTCTC
>OKUA01000903.1_pt1 | contig 18770 bp, 10 predicted proteins | sample 1606501 | NCBI WGS metagenome assembly OKUA01 (sample SAMEA3879608, study PRJEB24766) | human gut metagenome | biome: human-associated habitat; feature: feces | place: USA | collected 1985/1987
TCCAAACAGTCCGCTTTAGCGAGCTGTTTGGCGCTATTACCCTATACTTTCTTTTAAAATGAGGTAATCTCTGGAATATTTCATTATTTTTGTGATTCAATTGTGAGTGAAACTTAAGGGTTGACGTTTGTGCTGATTGTAAAGGAGGACATAATATCTCGGATCAATAATGGCGATGCCAAAGCATTTGAACAATTATATACGACCTTCTACGTGTACTTGTGCGCCGTAGCGACTAAATATGTCTATAATTCGGAGGCGGCACGTGAGATCGTTAATGATGTTTTTATGAATGTATGGAATCACCATTCGGCGTTAATACATCCGGTAAACGCTTATTTAATTCGCTCGGTACGTAATTATTGCCTGAATTATTTAAGAGATAAACGTCAGCAAGAAGTCCCTTTATCAGATGTACAAGAAAACTTATTGTCGATACAAGAGTTGCAGATAGACGCCGATCCCCATCCGTTGGCTTATCTGGAGAATAAGGAATTCGAGGAGAAAATCTATCGTGCCGTGGATTCCTTGCCCGCTAAATGCCGGGATATCTTCGTGCAATATCTTTACCATAACAAGACCTATGAGGAAATAGCGATAACAAATCATATCAGTTCCAGTACGGTACGAGTACAGATCAAGATCGGTTTGGCGAAGTTGCGTGAACTTTTAGGCGATCTTTACCCTCTTTTCTTACTTATATTTAATTTTTTCGAAAAATAATTGGAATCTCCTTAAACGGAATCTCTAAAACAGGTGTATATAATAGAAACCGGGTTGAAAACCGGCTCCTTTGTTAATATCATGGAAATAGAGAATAAACACATAGAAGATTTAATTTATAGCTACCTCATGGGAGATATATCCGAGGAGGGGCGAAATGAATTACTACAATGGTTGGAAACGGATGACGCTCATAAACAGTGCCTTTCCGAGATGGCGGATTGTTGGGCGACGGCGCATGTACCTTTGTTTGCCTCTGATATGAAAGCCGATTTCCAAAAATATTTCGGGGCACTTATCGATCCCGCTATTCCTTCTGAAAAGAATCATTGGCTAAATTTTCGGTTTTTAGGAAAAGTTGCCGCCTCGGTCTTGATCGTGGTATCGGTGGGGACTGCCTCTTATTATATAGGAACGAGACATAATCAGCCGAAATCTGCCGCCTTGGCTTATTTTGAGACGACAACTCCTATGGGAGCCCAAACGAAAGTCGTTTTACCAGATCAATCCGTGGTCTGGGTTAACGCAGGTTCCACGTTGAGATATGGCAGTGATTTCAATACGAGCGGACGTAGCGTACAATTGGATGGTGAGGCTTACTTCGAGATTACCCGGGATTCCCTTAAGCCTTTTATCGTAAAATCAAAGAAGTTGGATATCAAGGTCCTAGGAACTAGCTTTAATGTAAAGGCTTACGGAATGGATGAAATGACCGATGTCACTCTGGTGTCGGGAAAAGTAAACGTGAGCTTGCGGGATGAGGTTGCCCATGCGGGCGATGTGACCTTGACTCCAAACCGGAAACTAAGCTTTAATAAGCAGACCAATAAGGTAAGAGTCAGTGAGGTGGATGCCAAGGATGCTCTCTCTTGGATGGACGGTAGCCTGAAATTCTCCGAGCAACCTTTCATGAGTATCGCCAAGGATTTGGAACGTAAGTTCAACGTGCGTATTCGTGTCGAGAGCGATCTTTTGAGAAAGGAAATCTTCTCCGGTAGCTTTACGAAAGATTATTCGTTGGATAAGATCCTTCGTGAGGTGGACGTGGATCATAAATATGTGTGGACTCGTTCGGGAGATGAGATTATTATAAAAGATAAGTAAAAACAAAAATACAAACCTTAATCCTAAGGTGTAAGTGTGGAAAATAGTATAAACGAGAAAATTATTTATTAAATCTAACTTTAATGGAAATGAACTATTTCAAGAAGACCGGTAAGATGATGGTAGCCGCATGTATGCTTGCGGGACTGCCGTTTATTCCCGGTACGGTTTCAGCGTCCGAACTTCAGACACAAATGATGTCTGTTCAAATGGAAAGTACGACATTAAAAGAACTTTTCGATTTGATCGAGGAAAAATTCAATTACACGTTCCTTATCCGTAACAATGACATCAATCTGAATGAGCGTATCTCAATCGACATGTCGAACCGCTCGGTCGAGGAGATTTTGACGACGGCGCTGAAAAATCAGCATGCTGATTTTGTTGTAAACAACAATAGGATTGTTGTTTACAAGTCATCTTCTAATCCAAATGCATTGAGAAACGCAGAGAGAATGGTGGCGCAGCAGACGATTACGATTTCAGGTACCATTGTTGACGCGGTGACGGGTGAGCCGATAATCGGCGCGAATGTGCTCGTGAAAGGCACTACGAACGGTACCAGTACCGATTTCGATGGAAAGTTTAGTTTGGAAGCTCCGGCCGGAGCTACTTTGGTCGTTTCTTACATCGGTTATGTGAACCATGAGGTTAAAGCGACTAGTGCTCCGATGACTATCCGTATCAAGGAAGACACTCAGAACCTTGAGGAGGTGGTTGTTGTTGGTTACGGCGTGCAAAAAAAGGAAAGCTTGACGGGTGCCATGCAGGTGGTGAGCAACGAGAAATTGTTGGATGCCACTAGCCCTACGGTCGAGAACTTATTGTCTGGTAAGGCTCCGGGCGTGCAGGTTACTTCGGGTGGTGGTCAGCCGGGCGCTGCCGGTAAGGTGGTGATCCGTGGTAAGTCTACGGTAAACGGTAGCACGGACCCTCTTTGGATCGTGGATGGCGTAATCGTCGGTACGGATGCGGGTAGCTTGAACCCGGCTGATATCGAATCCATGTCTATCTTGAAGGATGCCGCTTCAACCGCTATCTATGGTTCTCAAGGAGCGAACGGTGTTATCGTGGTGACTACGAAGAAAGGTAAGATCGGAAAAGCTACGATCAACGCTTCCGTAAAGATGGGTGTGAACCAGTTGCACCGTGGAAACATGAATATGATGAACGGCGAGGAATTATATGATTATTATAAATCTTTCGCTAATCAAGACGCCCTTCCGAGTTATTTTACGGAGGATTTGCGCAACCGTAACTTCGACTGGTGGAAAGAGGGTACGCATCTGGGCTTCGCTCAAGACTATAACGTATCTGTTTCCGGTGGCTCAGAGAAGATCAAGACGTATACATCCGTTGGTTACTATAATGAGGATGGTGCCGTGAAAGGATATGACTACAAGCGTTATAACTTGCGTTTCAATGTGGATTACCAAGCGACGGATTGGTTGACTATCAAACCTAAAGTATGGGCTACCCGTAGCGACGTGATGGACCAGCAGCAAGATCTAGGCGCTATCATGTACGTTAATTTCCCTTGGGACTCCCCGTATGACGAGAATGGCGACTTGATCCAGCAATACAGGCCGACCGATTGGGTGAATAGCGATGCTACAAATTACTTGTATGACCTGCAATGGAATTATGAGAAGAAAACTTCCTATGAGTTTATGGGAAACTTTGACTTCGATATCAAGTTTACCGATTGGTTGACTTTTGCGTCCGTGAATAGCTATAAATATAATAACATTCTTTTCAAAGGCTATAACGATCCTCGCTCTAAGGCAGGAGAGGCCGACAATGGATTGTTGCAAGATAAGACCACAACTTCTTATCGGGTATATAGCAACCAATTGCTTCGTTTTAATAAGGTGTTCGATAAACATTCCATCAATGCGATATTGGCTTATGAGTGGAACTCTTATACCCGGGAAATCAAGGATCAGACAGCGGCTAGTTTCGCTCCGGGTTTCTCCGTGGCAGATGTAGCGACAACTCCTAAGACAATAAAAGGATCGCAAGAGGAATGGGCTGTACAATCCTATTTGTTCAATGCCAATTATGCGTATGACAATCGTTATTTATTGTCTTTCTCTTTCCGCCGAGATGGTGCCTCAAACTTTGGTGAGGATGCTAAATATGGTAATTTCTTCTCTGTTAGTGGTGGTTGGAATATCCATCAGGAGGAATTTTTCAAGGCAAAGGATTGGGTACAGCAATTGAAGTTGCGCGCTAGCTATGGTTCTGTAGGTAATCGTCCTACTGAGCTGTATTCGCAGTATACTTTGTATGCTATGTCTACGGGATACAACGGTGATCCGGGTGCGGTAATTGCTCAAAAAGAAAATAAGAACTTGACATGGGAGAAAACCTATACGGCGGGTGTAGGTATCGACGCTATCTTGTTCGATCGTCTGACTATTAATTTGGATTATTACAATAAGAAAACAACCGATTTGCTTTATAAAGTGCCTCTGCCCGGTGTGACAGGTATCACGGGTATCTATCGTAACGTTGGTTCTGTTAAGAATAATGGTTTCGAGGTTTCATTAGGTGTGGACATCTTGAAAGGTGGTGATTGGAATTGGAGCGTTGCCGCTAACTTGGGCTTGAACCGTAATAAGATCACAGAATTGTATGGTGGTAAGAGCGAGATTATTACTGCCAACGCAGGAACAAGCTATTACATCTATATGGATAAGATCTTGACTCCGGGTCAGGATGTGGATACTTGGTATGGAACTGAATGGGCTGGCGTAGATCCGCAAACAGGAGCTCCGTTGTGGTATACAACAAATGAGAAAGGAGAACGCATAACAACTTCTGATTATAGCGAGGCTTCCAAGCACCAGACTATATTAGGAAAATTAAGCCCTGACTTCTACGGTGGTTTCTCTACAAATCTATCTTGGAAGAATATCGATTTATCCGCAGTCTTCGGTTATTCGGTAGGAGGTGAGATTTACAATTATGACCGTTCTATGTATGATAGTGATGGTGCTTATGTAAACTATAATCAAATGAATTTAAGGGATGATTGGAATCGCTGGGAAAAACCGGGCGATATCGCTACCCATCCAAAAGCTGAATATGGTAATAAGAGCCAATCCAGCAAGGGATCTTCCCGTTACTTGGAGTATGCGAGCTATTTACGTTTGCGTAGCTTGACATTAGGCTATACGTTACCTTGGAAGATCCAATATGTAGACAATGTCCGTCTTTCTTTCTCGGGTGAGAACTTGTTTGTTCTTTCGGGTTTCTCTGGAGTGGATCCGGAACTTCCCGCTGAGGTAGGAAGCCAATACAAGGCTGGTTCGGTTGGTGTGGCCATTTCTCCGTACCCACAAGCCCGTAAATTTATGTTTGGTTTAAATGTTACATTTTAATTAAAGGAATAAGAATGAAAAAAATAGCTATAGTGGCTCTTGCGGCAGCGGCCACATTTATAACAAGCTGTGATATCGAACGTATGCCTTATGATAAGTATACGGAGGACAAGATCATGGAAGATAAGGATGCTGCGGTTGATGTCTTATTAAACGGTTGCTACGCTAAATTGAAAACTGCATCTGAGCATTTACACTATTGTGGAGAGTTCCCCGGGGATAACGTTTGCAAGGATAAGCCGACCACAAATCCATTCGGTACTTACTTTACTTATCAGCATACCGTTAATAATGGTGGGCTTTCTACGGTTTGGAACAGTGCTTATAATATCATCTCGCAGACAAGTTCTTTAATGAAGATGATCAATGAGAATGAATCTCCAGAGTTGAACCAAAAGTTGGGTGAGGCCTATTATATGCGTGGCATGATGTATTTTTATCTGTGTCGTGTGTTTGGCCGTCCTTATTATCAAGAACCGGAGAAGAATCTGGGTGTACCTATTGTGAATGGTATGCCTGAGGATATGGATAACCTGGATCTTCCGGATCGTTCTTCCGTGAAAGATACGTATGAGCAAGTTCTGTCTGACTTGAAAAAGGCAGAAGAGTTGATGTCTGATTTTAAGTCGCCCGCCTATGCCTCAAAGTATGCGGCTCAAGCCTTGTTGGCCAAGGTTTATATGTATATGAGTGGTACTTTTGAGAATCCGAATAAGGAATACGCTCAATTATCTTATAATTATGCGAATGAGGTAATCGAGAGTAATCAATTCTCCTTATTGAGTCGTTCGACGTTTATGACATATAATGAGCTTGCTCCGGATGCGGCTTCTCAAACGGAGACTATTTTTGCCGTGAAATTCATTGCTTCGGATTGGGATGATTGGGGTAGCCCGTTAGGTAGTATGTATGCGGAGATTGATGGTCAAGGCTGGGGTGAGGTATACGCTAGCGCTAAATACATGGATTTGCTGCATGAGACAGGTAAAAATACGGATGCCCGCGAGGCTTTTATCCATCCACAATATAAGAAGAATGATGCGGGAGATCAAATTCCGGCTTTCCGTTTCGTCGCTAACTTGTATACGGACGGAAAGATTTCCGGTTATGTATATCGTCAGGGTGAGACAAAGGAAGTAGGTGGTAAGTTAATCGCTACCGTGGATGATGAAGAGTACACATTAACTCCCGTAGATGTGGATAATAAACGTTATTCTATTAGTTATAAGGGAAAAACTTATGTCGGTGATTATGATTACCTGATGTTAGAAAGCCAAGGTAATCCGAAATTCTATAGTTATAAATGCTCTAAGCAAGAAGGTTATCCCCACCTTTATTCACCGGTTATCTCTCGCTTAGGTGAGTTATACCTGATTCGCGCCGAGGCTAGCGCTAAATTAGGAAACTATACAAAAGCATTAGCCGATTTGAATACCGTTCGTACCCGTTCCTTACCTAACGCCGGATATAAATCTTTGGATGCGACAAACGCTCATGAGCTTATCATGAAAGAACGTCAGTTGGAATTAGCTTATGAGGCTGACCGTGGTTTTGATGTATATCGTGTAGGCGATACGATGAAACGTCATTACCCGGGATTCCATGACGGCGTGCCTGAATATCCTGCTACCAGCCCGTTGGCTATCCAGTATATTCCGCAGTCTGAGATTAACGCTTATCCGGGTACATTAACTCAGAATCCGTAATAAGCGATGAATAAGTATTGTATAATGAGTGTGTTGGCAGGGTTTTCCTTGCCAACAACTTTAATAGCTCAATCAGCTCCCCGGCAACCTAACGTGGTGATCATCGTGGCCGATGATCTCGGGTATGGTGATCTAAGCTGTTACGGGGCTCATCGCATACAGACTCCGGGAATGGATCGTATCGCAAATGAAGGCATACGCTTTACGCAAGGTTATTGTACGGCGGCTACTTCTACCCCCAGCCGGTATTCCTTGCTTACCGGATTATATCCTTGGACAAATAGGGATGCCAAAATACTTCCCGGCAATGCGGCTCTGATTATCAATACTCAACAGGTTACCTTGCCGAAGGTGATGAAGCAAGCGGGCTATGTCACCGGCTCGGTCGGCAAATGGCATCTAGGATTAGGTGACGGGGTGGTAGACTGGAACAAGCTGGTTTATCCCGGAGCGAAAGAGATCGGTTACGACTATTCTTTTATCCAAGCTGCTACTAATGACCGGGTTCCCTGTATCTTTATCGAGAATGGGAGAGGTGTAAACCTCGATCCGAACGATCCTCTCTATGTCAGTTATAAGGAGAATTTCCCCGGGGAACCGACTGGGAAGGATAATCCTGAATTACTGAGAATGCTCCCGAGTGTCGGGCATGCCGGCGCTATCGTAAACGGTGTACCTCGAATTGGTTTCCAGAAAGGAGGCAAGACCGCCCAATGGAAAGATGAGGATATGGCAGAGTTGTTCCTTGAGAAGGCGAAAGGTTTTATGAAAGAGAATAAGGATAAACCTTTCTTCCTGTACTATGGCTTGCATCAACCGCATGTACCTCGTGTTCCGAACGAGAGATTCGCGGGTAAGTCGGGGATGGGACCTCGTGGAGATGTTATCTTGGAAGCGGATTGGTGCGTGACCGAATTCTTGAAGGAAATGGATAAGTTGGGGCTAACGGAAAATACGTTAGTTGTTTTCACTAGCGATAACGGACCGGTTCTGGATGACGGTTATCAAGATCAAGCCGTGGAATTGGTAGGGGATCATAAGATGGCCGGACCGCTTCGTGGAGGAAAGACGAGCTTGTATGATGGTGGGACCTGTATCCCGTTCATGCTTCGTTGGCCTGCGGAAGTTAAGCCGGGCGCTGTGTCGGATGCCTTGGTTTGCCAGATGGATTTGTTAGCCTCGCTGTCGGCGTTGATCGGACAGACCTATTCTGATAAGGTAGATAGCCAAAACACCTTGCCTGTCTTCCTAGGAAAAGGTGGTAATGGGCGAAAGGAACTTGTCTTGGAAGGTTATTTCAATTATGCGCTACGTGATGGTGATTGGGTCATGATCCCGCCGTATCCGGATACCTATGGCGACGCGGAGGAGGCTGCCTTTGCCGGAAATAGTAACTGTTATCAATTATATAATGTAAAGGAAGACATCGGTCAGCAAGTTAATTTGGCGGAAAAAGAACCTAAAAGACTTCGACAGATGATGATGACCTTCGAGAGGCTAAAAAGGGAAACCGGAAAGATAACGAACTTTTAGTCTTGGACTCTTTATTTTTCAAAATACTCAATAACGTTTTGATTGAAAAAATATTTTTTTAATTTTGTATCCTCAAAACACAAACTAATTTATAAAATATATGGAAAACACTCGTCGTTCATTCCTTAAGAAAGTATCTGCCGCTGGTATTGGTGCCGCAGGCTTGGCAATGGCTGGAAACGCCGGAGCTACAACAACTGCCGCTGAACCCCAAAAGAAAAAAACAGCCGGTAAAGATGATGGTAAATTACGTTTCGGTTTCATCGGAACGGGTTCTAGATGCCATGAGCATATTAATAATGTATTGGCGATCCCCGGTAATAAGATCGTAGCGATTTGCGATATCCAACAGGGCCCGATCGATAGTACCTTGAAACATATCGCTAAATTTAATGTCCCTGCTCCGAAAGTTTACAAAGGGGGTGAACGTGAATTTGAGAATATGTTGAACAACGAGGAGTTTGATTGCGTGATCATCGCAAGTCCTTGGGAATGGCACGTACCGATGTCTGTCGCCGCTATGAAGGCTGGTGTTCCTTATGTAGGCGTGGAGGTTTCTGCGGCTAACACGTTAGAGGAGTGCTGGGATTTGGTAAATGTTTCGGAAGCAACCGGAAGCCATTTGAATATCATGGAGAACGTATGTTATCGTCGTGACTGTATGGCTGCGTTGAATATGGTCCGCCAAGGTTTGTTCGGCGAGATCTTGCATGGTGGTTGTGGTTATGAGCATGACTTGCGTGAGGTGAAATTCAACGATGGAACTCATTACAACTATGTACCGGGTAGTGGTGATCTTCGTATGGGTCCGACGGCTTTCGCCGAGGCTCAATGGCGTACGAACCATTCCGTACATCGTAATGGCGATATCTATCCGACTCACGGTATCGGACCGATAGCTCATTGTATGGATATCAATCGTGGTAACCGTTTCCTTTCTTTATCCGCTATGGCTACTCAATCTCGTGGATTGCATAAGTTTATCGTGGATAATGGGGGTGAGAATCATCCGTTGGCGAAGGTCAACTTCAATTTGGGAGATATCGTGACTTCTATGATTAAGTGTTCTAATGGACAAACGATTATCGTAACCCATGATACCAATTCTCCTCGCCCTTATTCATTAGGTTTCCGTGTTCAGGGAACTGAGGGTTTATGGATGAATGATGGCGATCATGTATATGTACAGGGTAAATCCAAACCTCACCGTTGGGATGATTCGGAGGAATGGTTCAAGCAATATGACCATAAATTATGGGCACAACATTCCGCTGAGGCGGCTGAGGCCGGACATGGTGGTATGGACTATATCATGATGTACGACTTGATCGACGCTATCCGTAATAAAAAACCGGCTCCAATGGATTGCTATGACGCTGCCGCTTGGAGCGCTATCTCCGGCTTGTCAGAGATGTCAATCGCTCGTGGCGGTGCTTTAGTAGACTTCCCGGATTTCACCCGTGGACAATGGATTCACCGTCAACCGCAATTCGCTTTGTAATAAATTTTCATAAAATACTAGGGAAGGATGTCTTTGTTAAAGGCATCCTTTTCTTTTTTATATACATTTTTCTTGTCTCTTCGAGTATTATGATTATTTTTGTCACTCAAGTTAATCTATTCTATCTAAATTTTAAATTCGTACTATGAAGACAAACAGAAGAGACTTCCTGAAGACTCTTGGAGGAATCGCGGCATTTACGATTGTACCGCGCCACGTGTTGGGTAATGGATTCATCGCTCCAAGTGATCAATTAACAAAAGGAATTATCGGTACAGGTGGTATGGGCCGTGGACATGTGGACTATGCCGGGACTCGTCTTGTCGCTGTGTGTGACGTCGATAAGAATCATCTGGAGCTAGGTAAACAGTTGGTAAAGGATAAGATTGCCGCATACCATGATTTTCGTGATTTGATTCTAGATCCCAATGTAGATATCGTTCATATAGCTACGCCTCCTCACTGGCATGGTATCATGTCTGTCGAGGCCGCTAAAGCAGGAAAAGATATTTGGTGTGAGAAGCCTATGACCCGTACGATCGGGGAGGGTAAACGGGTAATGGAAGCGATGAAGCAATACGGACGTATGTTCCGCTTGAACACTTGGTTCCGTTTCGCTGACCTGTTCTATGGACTGGGCACTCCAGTGAAACCTTTGAAGAAACTGGTTCAAAGTGGTATGTTGGGCTGGCCGCTAAAGGTAACGATCAGCAAGCATACCGGTTTCGACTGGAAGTTCTATTGGGTTGGTAAAGAATATCTGGAACCACAATCGGTGCCTAGTGAGCTGGATTATGATTTCTGGTTGGGTCCGGCTCCTTACAAACCTTATAACCCGCATCGTGTGCATCAGACATTCCGTGGATACTGGGATTATGACGGCGGTGGTTTAGGGGATATGGGACAGCATTATATTGACCCTGTACAATATTTTCTAGGAAAAGATAATACCAGCCCGGTTAAGGTAGAGGTGGATGCTCCGCAACAACATCCGGACGCCGTGGGTACTTGGCGCTCGATTACGTATACCTATGAGGATGGTTGCCAGATCGTACTTTGGGGAGGTGATTACGGGGATCCGAACACACCTTATATTTCCGGACCGAACGGGAATGTTTATAAGAATTTCGTATGTGATATCCCGGATTGGGAGAAAAAGTTATCCGATTATCCCGAACCTGAGCCACAGGTTACCGACTTTATCGAGTGCGTAAAGACTCGTCAGCCTTTTGCCTTGAATGAACGTAATGGTTTCCGTTCCGCTACGATCGTGAATATGGGTGCCGTAGCCCTTCGTTTGAATCGTACGCTTCACTTTGATCCCGTAAAACTGGAATTTATTAATGATGAGGCCGCTAATCGTTTGTTGGATCAGCCGATGAGAGCGCCTTGGAATATTTAAACACATACACATATGAAAAAAGTATATATATCAATTGCCAGCTTATTGTTGTGCGGTAGTATGTTAATGGCTCAAAGCCCAGCTAATCGTACATCGAAGACGATCGTTGCCGATGTACTGGCACAGATGCCGGCGGAGCAGCAAGCTGAATATAACAAATTAATTAATGACCTAAGCTCCACTGGCGAGGAAGGGGTCTTGATGTTGATTAACAAGATTAACGCTCCGGGAGGCAGTAATTCGAACGTGGATTATGCGTTGAGCGGATTGACTCACTACGTGATGGCGAAAGGTGAGGAGAACGCACGTCTAGCAACAGCCAACGCATATTTGAAAGCCTTGGATAAGGTGAGCGACCGGGAGACAAAGGCTTTTATTATCCGACAGCTTCAATTACTGGGAAAAGATGAGTGTGTGGATACGCTGGCTAGCTATTTGAACGATGAGAACCTAAGCGGTCCTGCTGCCCGTGCGTTATCCGCAATCCGTACCGATAACGCTAAGAAGGTTTTGGTGGCTTCTTTGATGCGTCGTTCCGGTACTCCGAAGACGCAAAAGGATATTATCCGTGCGATCGCTGACGTGCAAATCGCTGATGCGGAAAATGTATTGAAAGCGATGCTTGGCTCCAGCGATGAGAATATGCAGAAGGAGGTTCTTTATGCGTTGAGCCGTGTAGGTTCTAAAGCTTCTCTGAGTGATTTAGCCGCCGTTGCCGAGAAAGCCGGTTATAAAATGGAAAAGACCGGGGCGAATGAGGCGTATATCGCTTTGATAAAACGTGTCCTTGAGCAAGGCGATACCAAAGATGCGGAGAAAGCAGCGAATGATTTATTGAAGAAGTCTACGAAAGCAGGTATGACACAGACCCGTGAGGCCGCTCTTCAGATTCTATTGGCTGCTAAGCCGGAAGCTGCTACGAAGAATTTATTATCGGCTTTGAAAGATACGGATAAGGGATACCGTAATGCGGCTTTGAACTTTGCTTCGGGTTTCGCTGATCAAAATGTTTATATTGAGGTCATGAAACACATGTTAAAGGCGAAGCCGGAAGTCAAGGTGGATATCTTGAACTGGATAGGCCGTGAAAGCAAATGCCCGTCTAAACATGACGTGATCAAGAATCTGGAACTTCGTTTTGATTTACCCGCGAAGCAAGTTCTCTTGGAGCAATTGAAAGATAAGAATTTCGATGTGCAACAGGCCGCTGTTTGGGCCTTGGTTAAAATCGGTGATAAGAGTGTCATTCCTGTGCTGGCTGATTTGTTGAAGAGCAATGACAAGCAAGTGATTTTATTGGGTCAAGATGCTTTGATGGCATTTAACGGCGATATTGATCAAGCAGTCGCTAAAGTGATCCCGTCCGCTTCCGATGCCGGAAAAATCGCTGGTTTGGAACTGTTGGCGATACGTATGGCCGACGCGAATCTAAATACGGTACTGGATCAGATTAAATCCGGCTCCTCAGAGGTGAAGAAAGCCGCTTATACCGCATTGAAAGATGTAGTATCCGAGAAAGATTTCACTTTATTGTGCGGAATGTTGGAGACTGCGGAGGCTTCAGCTGTCGCTCCGCTTCAAGATGCGATCATTGCCGCCATCTCTAAACAACCGGCGGCAACTCAAGTATCTAACGTGAATCGTCGTATGATACAAGCGGGGGACAGCAAGAGATATCTTTATTATAAGGTCTTATCAGCGACTGGCGAGAAAGAGGCTTTGGCTACGATCGTGGAAGGATTGAATAAAGGAAATGGAGCGGCCAAGGATGCGGCTCTTGACGCTTTGTTGGCTTGGAAGGGTATTGAGGCTGCCGACGAACTATTTAAGGTTTGCCAATCAGCCGCTTCCGATCAAGTATTCGACAGGGCGTTAAAGCGTTATGTGCAGTTGGTATCTAATCCGGCATTTACGAGAGAGAATCGTTTGTTGAGCTTGCGGAAAGTCATGGAGATTGCCCGGACGAGTGAGCAAAAGGCTCTTATTTTACGTCAGATCCAACGGGCGGATACCTTCTTGGCATTGATGTATGCGTCGGAATTCTTGGATTCAAGCGATGCGGCTGTTCGTTCTGCGGCTGTTTATGCGGTTTGGAATATCGCTCGTAACCATCCGGAATATAAGGGTGACAATGTGAAGGCTATCTTGAAACGTGTTTTGACCATGTTTGACGGGGAAGACGCTCGTTATGATATCGATGCCTTGAAGCAACATTTGGATGCGATGCCGGACGAGGTCGGATTTGTCTCTATCTTTAATGGTAAGGATTTAACGGGTTGGAAAGGTTTGGTCGAGAATCCGATCGCCCGTGCGAAAATGAAACCGGCTCAATTGGCGAAAGCGCAGGAGAAGGCAGATGAGAATATGCGTCGTGACTGGAAAGTAGAGAACGGCCTGTTAGTATTTGACGGTACTGGGTACGATAACCTATGTACGGAAAAGCAATATGGTGATTTCGAGATGTATGTGGATTGGATGTTGGATCCGAAAGGCCCTGAGGCTGATGCCGGTATTTATCTGCGTGGTACTCCTCAAGTCCAGATCTGGGATACTTCTCGGGTAAATGTTGGTGCGCAAGTAGGTTCCGGTGGCTTGTACAACAATCAGGTAAACGAGAGCAAGCCTTCGAAAGTGGCCGACAATAAATTGGGTGAATGGAATTCCTTCTATATTAAGATGGTTGGTGACCGTGTGACGGTTGTCTTGAACGGAGAAAAAGTGGTAGATAACGTGATTCTGGAAAACTATTGGGATCGCAAGCTTCCGATTTTCCCGGTAGAGCAAATCGAGATGCAAGCTCATGGCAGCAAGGTCTATTACCGTAATATCTACGTAAAGGAATTGGAAAAACAAGAACCGTTCAAATTATCGCCGGAAGAGGAAAAAGAGGGCTTCAAGGTTTTGTTTGACGGAACGAATATGCATGAGTGGACTGGAAACACGGTTGATTATATCTTGGAAGATGGCTGTATCTCTATGGTCCCAAGCAGTAGTTTCGGTGGTAATCTGTACACCAAGAAGGAATACGGAAACTTTATCTATCGTTTTGACTTCCAGTTAACCCCGGGAGCTAATAACGGTGTCGGTATTCGTACGCCGATGGAAGGAGATGCAGCATATGTAGGTATGGAAGTGCAGGTCTTGGATTGTGAACATCCTATTTACCAAGGAAACATCACTCCGCTGCAACATCACGGTTCCGTATACGGTATCATTCCCGCCCGTGAGGATCATCCGAAAGCGTTCAAGCCGGTTGGAGAATGGAATACGGAAGAGATCATGGCGGATGGCGATCATATCCGTGTGACGGTGAATGGAGTAGTAATCTTGGATGGAAATATTCGGGATGCCGTGAAGAATGGTACGCCTGATGGAAAGGAGCATCCGGGTTTGTTTAACAAAAAAGGTCATATAGGTTTCTTAGGGCATGGTTCCCCTGTCAAATTCCGCAATATTCGTATCAAGGAATTGAAATAATTTATATTAGGCTTTGAATATAGAAAGAGATTGTCTTGAGTTATTCGAGACAATCTCTTTTTTATTATAGAGGATTTATACTATTTAAATTATATCTTTGTGAAATCATAGTGTAATTTTATCGGAAGGGATATTTTTATGGAGGATATACAGACTCAATTGGATCAATGTAAATTGTTATTGGATAGGGCGGAAGTTGGCTTGTGGGAAGCCGATTTTGTTCAAAGAAGTTATATCTGTTCCGATTATTTAATGAGTATATTTGGGAAGAAGGGGAATAATCTCTCTTTTTTTGAATTTTACTATATAATCCGGGAAGACTTTAGGGATCTGATTACTACGGATTTTTTATCGATCCAATCTGTCGATACGAATGAGCAAATATTTCCGATAATAACACCGACTGGGGAAAAATGGGTACGCTCCAGATTATGTGAGCGTAAGTTGAATAACGGAGTGTGCGTAAAAGCGTTGGGCATATTACAGATTTTACCTAATTTCAAACTGAAAGAGGAAAAGATTAGTAAGATGATCGATCATAATGAAATGATCTTCCGAAAGCTGTATGTAAATTTACCTGTGGGAGTCGAGCTTTATGACAGGGACGGTTACTTGATTGATCTGAACGCAAAGGATATGGAGATATTCGGTATCCGGTCAAAGAAGGACGTTTTAGGAGTCAATATTTTTAGCAACCCGATTCTGCCTAAAGATGTGATCAAGAAACTCAAGGAGAATAAATCCGTGAATTTCCGGCTGAATTATTCGTTTAAGAAGGTCGATGATTATTATAACACCTCGAAAGTAGGCGAGTTGGATATCGTTACCAAGGCCAGTATTTTATATGACCAAAGAGGTGAACCTTCCAGCTATTTACTTATTAATTTGGATAATACGGAAAAGATGATCGCCTATAACCGTATTTCTGAGTTTGAGAATGTATTTACCTTGGTCAGCGTATACGCTAAAGTCGGTTATGCCCTTTATGACTTATATACCTTTGAGGGCTATGCCATTAAGCAATGGTATGAGAATATGGGAGAGAAGGATGGAACCCCCTTGTCCCAAATTATTGGGATTTATTCTTATATTCATCCGAACGACGCTGGATATATAAACTCATTCTTTGAGGAGGTGAAACAGGGTAAAGCGCATCATTTCCGTAGGGAAGTGCGTGTGAAGTCTGGTGACGGATGGAAATGGATTTGCGCCAATATCACCCGTAACCCTCAAAGCGTAGACCCGAATAAACCGGAGATGATCTGTATTAATTATGATATCACGGAGTTAAAGGACTCTCAATTGAAAAGGGAAAGGGCGGAAGAACTGGATCGTTTGAAGTCTGCCTTCCTAGCGAATATGAGTCATGAGATTCGTACGCCATTAAATGCCATTGTCGGTTTTTCTCAATTATTGGCGGAAACGGATGATCCCGAGGAGAGGCATGAGTTTGTGGAAATCATCGATAGCAATAATCGGATGTTGCTTCAATTGATCAGTGATATTCTAGATTTGGCAAAAATTGAATCTGGTACGATGGATTTCAAGTTCGCCGATATGAGCATAAAAGAGGTGATCAATGAGATCGTGACCTCTTTCCGTATTAAGATGCCCGATAACGTAGCTCTGATTGCTCCCAAAGATTCACCGGAATGCCAAATCTATAGCGATCGTATGCGGCTGACGCAGGTAATTTCCAATTTCCTTAACAATGCGATCAAGTATACGAGCGAAGGTTGTATCATCTTAGCTTACGAGATCATAGGTGATGAGATAAAATTCTCCGTGACTGATACGGGGGATGGCATGAGCCAAGAGATACAAGCCCATATCTTTGATCGTTTCTATAAAGGAAATACGTTTAAACAAGGTACGGGCTTGGGGCTATCTATTTGCGAGACCATCGTAAATAGACTAGGTGGTCGGATCGGTGTAAATTCCGAGTTGGGCAAAGGCAGTACGTTTTGGTTTACACATCTCGCCGAACGCTAAATCTCCTGCATCGCCTAATCCGGGAACGATATAAGAATGATCGTCGAGGTCATTATCTAATGCGGCGATCCAGATTGTAGTCTTGTCATCCGGCATTTTCTTCTGCAAGTATTCCAAGGCTTGTTTGCTTGAGATGATGGAGGCTACGTGTACATGGCCGGGTACTCCTTTGGTCAACAGGGCCTCATACGCCAATTCCATAGAACTTCCGGTGGCCAACATCGGGTCGGATATGATCAAGGTTTTACCTGTTAAGCGAGGAGAGGCGATATATTCGATATGAATATCAAAATTCAAACGGTCTTTATATTTGCGGTAAGCGGATACGAAAGCGTTCTCCGCATTATCCAGATACCGAAGGAAACCTTGGTGGAATGGAAGCCCGGCACGCAAGATCGTACTAATCACGATTTGATCGTCCGGCGTATTCATCGGGGCTATACCTAGCGGGGACTGGATGTCTTTCGTACTGTAATGAAATTCCTTACTGATCTCGTAAGCCATGATTTCTCCGATACGCTCGACATTGCGACGGAAGCGAAGGCTGTCTTTTTGTATATCTACATCTCTAAGTTCGGCTACGAACTTGTTTAATATGGAATTGGTGTCTCCAAGATTAACGATTCTCATGAGTCTTTTTTGAGCCCAAAAGTAATCATTTCCGGACACTAAAAATCATAAGTATGAAATTTTTCATTCATACTTATAAATGAAAGATTTCATACTTATGATTTTTTATCCCCTTACCGGGGATATTTTTACTACGTTTTCGGTGACTTTATTATTTCAGGTGGGCATTCATCGCCTCAAGGAGGAATTTACCCGGTTTGAATTTTACGGTCGTACGAGCGGGGATCATTACCGGAGTACCTGTTTTAGGATTTCTGGCAAGACGCTGTGTTTGCGGTCTTGGGATCAGTGTTCCAAATCCGACAAGTACGATTTCCTCATTTTCAGACATACGCTCAGTTACGATCTCGATGTAAGCATCCAATACTTTCTTTGCTTCTTGCTTTTGTAACCCGGTCTTGTCTGCTAAAGCCTCTATAAGTTCTGCTTTGTTCATAAATGCAAATTTTTTAAATTGTTAAACACTACAAATGTACACTTTGAAGCTGGTTTTATAGTTACGTTTTGCAAAGATACATTTGCATTTGAGTTTCTTATTAAACAAGGCCTACAGATGTTTGTTACATTTTTAAGAACAAAAAATGTTAATAATGTGTCTGTTTGCGAATTTCGAAACATTTATTGAATCTTGATATACCCGATTCGTGTGTACTTGATAGTACGGGATTCTATATGTTTTAAGACTTTAGCGGAAGTCAAAGTCAATTTTTCCCCTACTTGGAAAGCATGAGCGCCCGGTGGCAACGTTTGCGTGGTAAGACTACGATCTTTCGCTTTTATCCTCAATAAGAAGTAATTTCCGGCGATGTCCACGGCCGTGAGCAATTGATCTACATAGAAATATTCGGTACCACGGATAATCTGTGTCTTGTAAGAATCGTCTTCAATGCGGACTTTTGTGATTGTTAACTTTAAATCGCTCAATTTTTCTCCCGGTGTTCCTACAAAGCGGCTTACAGGCATTTTATATTTTTTACGGGTCTGTAGGTCGAGATAGATTTTACTGTAGGTCACCGCTAACTCTTTAAAACGCATCTCGCTTTTTACGTGAGGTTCATATTTATCGGCTATCCAAACGACGTATCGGGGATCGATCGTATAGATGTCATGCAAATGGTATCCTCTGTATTTACCGAAAGAAATAATATCGTCTCCATTATCGGGAGAGTCTTTGATATCTGTCGTTATAAATAAAGGTAGAAAGGAGTTGCTTACCATCTTAATCGCCTTATTCACCGAGCTGATGGCATTCAAGTCGAGATTCGCCAAATAGACCGTCGGATGATAAGTGGCCGAAGGCGTAAAGAACCAAAGCG
>OKUA01000909.1_pt1 | contig 18650 bp, 9 predicted proteins | sample 1606501 | NCBI WGS metagenome assembly OKUA01 (sample SAMEA3879608, study PRJEB24766) | human gut metagenome | biome: human-associated habitat; feature: feces | place: USA | collected 1985/1987
GCGATTTAGAAGTCATGATCTGACTAATGAATTTTTGCTTATTCTCCACCGTCTGCCAGAGGTATGCGTCAAAGGTTCCTTCGGTCACATAGCGGTACACATGGACAAGAGGATTCTGGTTACCCTGGCGCTCGATACGGCCCTTGCGCTGGGCAAGGTCTCCCGGTCTCCACGGACAGTCCAGGTCATGAAGTGCCACCAGACGGTCCTGCACATTGGTGCCTGCGCCCATCTTGGCGGTGCTGCCCAAAAGGACACGCACCTGACCGGTACGGACTTTAGAGAACAGCTCCTTTTTCCGCACTTCGGTGTTCGCTTCATGGATAAAAGCGATCTGGTCGGCAGGCATTCCCTGAGCAATGAGTTTCTGACGAATATCGTCATATACCGTAAAGACCGGTTCCTGCTCCGGCAGAGGCACGGCGCCTTCCAATGCGTGAAGCAGTGGATTATCCAGCGTTTTCGCCGCCTTGCTTACAGGAGCTTTTGCCTGCGGTGTAGAAATGTCGCAGAACACCAGCTGAGTCAGCTTGTCAGCTTTGCCATCCCGCCAGATCTGCATGATGTTGTCCACGCACTGATTGACCTTTGTGCCAGGTTCATCCGGCAGCATCTGGTTGACGATCCTCTGGTCCAGTCCCAGCTTACGGCCATCCGAGGTAATCTTGAGCATATTGTCCTGGGACGGGTCAACGGTTCCGCTGTGTACCAGCGATGCCCGTTCCGAAAGAGCCTTGACCATTTCCTGCTGGTGTTCGGTAGGCTGCGCCACGATGTTGTGGTATTCCACCTCCGGGGTGGGCAGGTTCAGTTGGTCGGCAGTCTTGATGTCCGCCACTTCTTTGAACAGGTTCATCAGCTCCGGCAGGTTAAAGAACTTGGAAAACCTTGTTCTTGCCCGGTAGCCGGTGCCTTCCGGTGCCAGCTCCAATGCTGTGACGGTCTCTCCAAATCGGGAAGCCCAGCAGTCGAAGTGGGTCATGTTCAGTTCTTGCAGGCGTTCATACTGAAGGTAACGCTGCATGGTGTAAAGCTCGGTCATGGAGTTGCTGACCGGTGTGCCGGTGGCAAAAATCACGCCACGGTTTCCGGTGATCTCATCCATATAGCGGCACTTGGCAAACATATCGGAGGATTTCTGCGCGTCCGATGTGGAAAGACCAGCCACATTCCGCATTTTTGTGTATAGAAACAGGTTTTTATAGTTGTGGGCCTCGTCCACAAACAAACGGTCCACACCCAGCTGCTCAAAAGTCACCACATCGTCTTTTCGTCCCTCGGCTTGCAGCTTTTCCAGTCTGGCTTCCAGAGACTTTCTGGTACGCTCCAGCTGCTTGACGGTAAAACGCTCGCCGCCACTGGCCTGTACCTCTGCAATCCCCTCAGTGATCTCGTCGATCTGTTCATAGAGAAGCCGTTCCTGACGCTCCCGGCTGATGGGGATACGCTCAAACTGGCTGTGTCCCATGATGATGGCATCATAATCACCCGTCGCAATACGAGCGCAGAACTTCTTTCGGTTATGGGTCTCAAAGTCCTTTTTGGTGGTGACTAAGATATTGGCGGAAGGATAGAGACGCAGAAACTCCGACGCCCACTGCTCGGTCAGGTGATTTGGAACCACAAAGAGAGATTTCTGGCACAAGCCCAGGCGTTTGGCTTCCATCGAAGCAGCTACCATCTCAAAAGTTTTGCCTGCGCCTACTTCATGTGCCAACAGGGTATTTCCTCCATACAGCACATGGGCGATGGCGCTTTTCTGGTGTTCCCGCAGGGTAATGGCCGGGTTCATGCCCCCAAAAGTGATATGGCTGCCATCATACTCGCGGGGACGGGTAGAGTTCATTTCTTCGTTGTACTGGCGCACCAAAGTCTGGCGGCGCTCCGGGTCTCTCCAGATCCAGTCCCTAAAGGCTTCCCGGATAGCTTGCTGTTTTTGGGCAGCCAGGGTGGTCTCCTTGGCGTTCAGCACGCGGCGCTCTTTTCCGTCTGCGTCCTCTATGGTGTCATAGATACGGACATCCCGCAGGTTCAGGCTGTCCTCCAAAATCTTGTAGGCATTGGCACGGCTGGTTCCGTAGGTGGTGTAGGCTGCCACATCGTTGTAGGATACGGAAGATTTCCCCTTGATCTGCCATTCAGCGGTAAAGGACGAATAGTTGACCTCGATACTGCGCTGGAGATAAAACGGGGTGTTGAAGGTTTCGTACATAAACTGCTGGATGTACTCTTTGTCGATCCAGGTAGCGCCCAGACGCACCTCGATCTCCGACGCATCCAGGTCTTTGGGCTGGGCGGCGCTAAGAGCTTCCACATTGACTGCATAAACCGGGTCCTGCTGTGCGGCCCGCTGCGCCTGACGCAGTTTGCGGCGTACATTGCCGGAAAGGTATTCATCAGCAGTCACATAATGGGGTGTGCCGTCTTTCTCCAACTGTCCCGGTACACGGAAGATTACGCCTTGCAGCTCTCCGGCCAGTTCTTCTTTTGTTTTTCCGGTAATCTGGCTCATATAGTCCATATCCACGCAGGCTTTTTCCGAGATGGACACCGCCAGTGCTTCACTTGCCGTATCCACCACAGCCACCGCCTGATGGGGCTTGATGGTCCGCTTGGTGAACATATCTGCCTTGCGCTCCAGCTTTCCGTCCTCGTCGATGACTTCCATCGCACAGAGCAGGTAATAGGAAGAATCGTCTGCATAGGCCAGACGGTTTGCACGGTCATTGATGAGACCGTATTTGGCAGAAAAGCTGTCATAGAGGCTGTTCAGTTCCGCCTGCTTTTGGGTAATGGTGCTGTCTGGAACCGCTGCATCTATCTGAAGGTCGATCAGTTCCTGCACACAATCACGCAGTCCCACAAGACCTTTTACGCGGGCTTCTGCGGTGGTGTTGAGATCCGGACGCACCATGCGGCTGTTTTCCCGGTAGTACACCTGCCCGTCTACAATGGCATAAGAATAGTTCTTCACATTAGGATCGGCAGGAATGGAGGTGCCAATGGCTTCGCCTTCGCCCAGCTCCGGCAGCTCTGCCTCCTGATAAGTGCCATGAATGTACTTCACAGCATCATGCAGCTGGTCGGAAAGCTTCAGTCCCTCGATGGGGTTCACGGTGTAGTCCATACCATGTGCAGTGCTTACCGGCTCCTGTCTGCCCAGCACCATTTCCGGGTGGTCGATAAAATACCGGTTGATGGCAAACCCGTCCTCCGTCTGTCCGGTCTGGGTCCATTCCGGCACGATGTCCAGCGGGCGGTCCCGCTTTTGGAGGAAGATGATGTCCGATACCACCTCGGCACCGGCATTCTTTTTGAACGCGTCATTAGGCAGACGGATAGCTCCCAGCAGCTCAGCACGCTGGGCAAGATAGCGGCGCACGGTGGAATCCTTGGCGTCCATGGTATATCGAGAGGTCACAAAAGCTACCACACCGCCGGGACGCACCTGGTCGAGTGCTTTGGCAAAAAAATAGTTATGAATACTGAAATTCAGCTTGTTGTAGGCTTTGTCATTGACCTGATACTGACCGAACGGCACATTGCCGATGGCAAGGTCAAAGAAGTCACGCCTTTCTGTGGTCTCAAAGCCGCCTACTGTGATGTCCGCCTTGGGATAGAGCTGCTTTGCGATGCGCCCGGAAACCGGGTCCAGCTCCACACCGTACAAATGGCTGTTTCGCATTTTCTCCGGCAGCATACCAAAGAAATTGCCCACACCCATAGACGGCTCCAGAATATTTCCGGTCTCAAATCCCATACGGTCCACCGCTTCATAGATGGCCTGAATGACCGTAGGGCTGGTGTAATGGGCGTTTAAGGTGGAGCCTCTGGCGGCGGCATATTCCTCCGTGGTCAGCAGCTCTTTCAGCTGGGCATACTCTAAAGCCCATGCCGGTTTCTCCGGGTCAAAGGCATCAGAGAGACCGCCCCAGCCCACGTATCGAGAAAGAACCTCCTGCTGTTCGGGGCTTGCCTGCTGTCCGGCAGCTTCCAGCTCTTTCAGCAAACGAATCGCATTGACATTTGCCTGGAACTTGGCTTTCGGACCGCCTTCGCCCAAATGCTCATCGGTAATGCGGAAGTTTTTTGCATTGCGGCGCAGGTTAGCCTTGTATTCCTCATAAGATGCTTCCTCGGCAGCTTTGGCATTGGGAAAGGTCTGCCACTGGCCATTGACCTGAATGGAAACCGGGTGTTCATCCAACACTTCCTCAAAGGTTTTCTCCGGCTCAGTCACAGGGGCTGGTGGCTCCGGCTCCTCGATATGCAGTCGTTCCACCACCACATCATAAGGCAGATTGTTCTTATCGCCCGGATAGACGGCCACAGTCTCGGAATGGAAGGCCGGGGATTCGGCAGCCGGTTGGGGCTGTTCCTGTCCAAAACCGTCCTGCTGACGGGCATACATCCCGCGCAGCAAAGGCGCAACCTCATCCCAGCGGAAATACAGCATAGCCAGACGCTTTTCCTCTGCATCCATGACTTCCAGTTCTATGCCCTGTGCCGTGGTACGGTAATCGGCAATATCGCCGGTCTCCAGATTCAGTGTCTCGATCTCACCGGAATAGGCTCTGCTCAGCCAGTAGGCGATCTCGCTGTTGCTCCTGCCGGATTGCAGCAGCGTGGAAATCTGCTTTTTATCCGCTTCATCCATCAGTCCATGAGCCAATACATCCCGCAAGTCCTGATCTGCCTTGTCCGGGTCAGTAGGAAGAAACTCGGTATAGTAAGCATTGCGGCGGTCTGCCCGAAGCAGCTGCTCGAACTGTTCTTTGCGCTCTGCCCGGTAGATGGGATATACCATCCCGGTGGGCAGAAGCTGTACGGTGTCCTCCCGCAGCTCGGTGATCTGATAGGCGTCATCCTCGATATACACGGTATCGCCCACGGCATAGACCGGGGCAGCTGGGTCATAGGATGTTCTTTGCGGAGTTGGGCGGCGAACTGCATCATATTCCTCATCGGAAATAGCAACTTCGGAAGTCTGCTCTGTCTCAGCAGCTGCGATCTGCTCTACATCCGACATCACCTGTTGGATAAACGGATCATTGTCCAGTTTTTCCGGGTCTGCCACCTGGCCGTTGACGATTCCTCTTTCCTCCAGAGCTTCCCGGATGGCGATGGGGTCGATGTCGTCAAAACGGTCCTGTTCTTCTTCGGTATAGAACCGGTCCTCCTGAATGAGCTGGGCAAGCCTGCGCTGTACCTTCGGCCAGGGCAGCTGCGTTTCCTCCGGGCTGCCGGCACGGACAACGAACAGGCTGTTGCTGTTACTGCCGCCGTATTCCTGAGCCAGCCATGCGGCGGTATCTTTTTCTCTTGCATGGTCTTTCATATAGCGGACAACAGCGTGTTTACTCTCGATATTGCCGTTCCATGCACAAAGGGCAGTATCAATATCTTCCTGAGAAAGAGGGCGCAGAAGTTCATGGAGCTTTGGATAGGTCTCGTCGATCACTTCCCGGTGCAGACGCTGACGGAACTCCGGCACATCCGAATAGAGTCGGATCAGCTCCATATCCTTAGAACCAAGAACCGCACGGCGCACAGCGGCATTGCCCTCGATGACAGCATTTTCACGGTCAGAATGACCGCAGGCATTGCGATATGCGGTATCCTCGGAAATGGCGGCAGTCACCACAGGCTTATACTGCTCAAACTGCTCCCGAAGGGTAGGCTTTGGCGTTTCTTTCTCCACCTCCGGCTGCTGTGTTTGAATGACATCTTCTTCTGCCAGTTCCTTTTCAGCCTGGATTTTGTCATACTGCGCCTGTTCCTGTTCGGTAAGATAGCGGTCTTTCTGGACAAGTGAGGTAATGCGCTTGGCAACCTTTTCCCAGTTCAAGTGAACATCCGGGCAGTCCTGCTTTTTATAGTGCAGTCCTTTCCCATCGTGATCTTCGCCGCTGTGTGTTGCGCCGGACAAGGCATGAGAGCGTCCGCCAATGCCATACTCGTCTTTGAGGAATCTCACTTTCTCCTTATCCGTATGGTTTGCCATGAAGAACGCATAGATACGGCCTTTTCCTCCGGCGAAACTGCTTCCGCCGGTCATGGCGGCGTCGATCTCATCCTCGGTAATAAAGTGCTGGACGATTGGCACTTGGGAAAGCTCTGAAGAAAAGGTCCTGCGGGGCAGGTCAAGGTCCTTCAGGTTCTCCCAGATCTCCCTCGGTCTATGATAGTGAAAACGCAACAGGTCACGGTCCTGCTGATAGGCAGTCCAGAAGGCAGCGTATTCTTCCTTGAGGGTCTGGCGGAAAGCCGGGTCACTCAGCTGCTCCGTCAGGCGGCGGGTCTCCTCCGGGAAACCATTGCCTTTGATCTCTGACAGGCAGGACAAATATCCGGCTTTTCTGGCGTCCTCACTGAGATCGTGATACAGATGCCAGAGCTTTTCCGAGAGGAGGGAGCGTTCATAGCCTGCCGCTTCTGCAAGCTCCACATTGGAGGCAAACTGACCACTTTCCAAAAGCTCCCCGATACGCTCTGCGGCGCTCTCCCAGGAAATGACCTGGGCAGACCTGTCATAACGGACAGACTTCCCGTGGGAAAGATGGATACCATCCTCGGCATACCATGCACTCACACTGCCAAGGCCGTTGCCGCCGTGGTACAGCGTTTTCAGTATCTCGGCAATCTCAGCGGTGGTTTTCTGCTTTTCAAAGGCTGCAACCACACGCTCCCTTTGACGGTCTGTATTGCCGCCCAAACGCAGCACATGGTCAATATCATTTTGGGCAAAAGAAAAAGCAGAGGATGTATGCGCTACATTCTCTGCTTCATCTATGGATTGGATCTGCTCCGCTTCGGAAAGGAACAGGTTTAGGGTCAGCTGTTGATAAGCTCCGCCATCAGGATTTCCTCGGCCTGAGCTTTGCAGGTGTTCATCAGCCCCACCCACTTCATGGGATCGCTGGCTTTCAGTTCCTCGGTGGCTCCCGCTTCCTTCGCCAGCTGGGGCATCATCTGCTCCAGTCTGCTCTGGGCGGTCTCGTCGATCTCCAGAAGGTGCGGGTACAGCTTCTCGCTCAGCAGCATCTGGTTGTAGAGGATGGGACGGTGTTCCTTCAGGTAGGTTTTCCTCATCCTTCCGTACTTGCCCAGGGGTTTCTCCGGCTGCTGGCTCAGCTTCAGGTCGGGAATCAGATAGTCTCCGTTCTGGATATAGGTCATGGGATTGTTCATCTTGTTTGCTCCTTTCTTGGTTGGCTTCGCGCTCTGCATTTCGGACGGTGACGCCGATCTGCCGCAGCACCTGCTGGTTAATCTGGCTGACCGCTGTTCCAAGCGCCCCGATAGTTGCCGGGGTATTGAAATCAAAGATCGCCATGAAATCTTCGTGGTCGAAGTAGCGTTCCGGCTTCAGTCCACAGCGGGACATCAAAGCATAAGTGATACTGACGGTGGCTGCTGCCTTGAACTGTACTCCGATGTTAAACTCATCATATTCCTCCAAAAAGGAACCGTCAACGATATAGAAGAAGTCCTGCTGATGCTCCGTCCAGTATTCCTCAGCCAGTTTTCCGGCTACCTCGGTGAGCTGTCCGGCAAGGTCATCACCGGAAACATCATAGGTGCGCTCAAGCATGGCCTGCACCGAATCCAAATGGCGCTCCTCCAGCTGCCACAGCCAGGGAGTGCGGGAATGTTCACGGGTTCCGGTGTCGGAAATATCAAAAACATAGCGCAGGCGGGGTCTGTCCCCGGAATCGTCCACCAGAGCGATTCCCTTGGAGCCGCGCCTTACATACCGGCCCATCTTTTCATTCCACAAATCGTACTCTGCACAGGCGGTAGCGTCCGGGCGCTGGGCGTAGATCATCAGCTGCTCATGGAACGGGTACTTGTAAAGGCGGGAAGCAGTAGTGAGAAACCCTGCCCATTCCTGCCAGCTCCCAGTGAGTTGCGCTGTCACCTTCTCCGCCATCTGTGCATATAGTTCAGCTTTGGTTGGCATAGTGTTCTGTCCTCCTTTCGGTTTTTGGGTAAAAGATGGGGTAGCATATTGCCACCCCATCCCTGCGATTATGGTGTTTACTGGTCAAAATCCGGGTACAATTCCAGCTCGGCAAACTCGGCATCACTCATGGCCTGGAGCTTGCCCAGTGCGCTGTCTGTCAACTCCCGCAGCTCGGTTTCCTCCGGGGCCAGCTCGCCGCGCATCTCACGCAGGCTGTCGATCAGTCCGGTGCGGCTGCCGGTATTGTAAATGCACATCAGGTTCATTTCCTCAAAAGTAAAGTTTCCCATATCAAATCTCCCTTTCCGCACTCTTTTTGGGTGCTGTCTTTTTGTGTTCCGCTTTGGGCTGGCTTTTCAGCTGATCCACAACGGATTTTTTCTTATCCCGTTCCTCCCGATGAACGGCATCAGCCAAGTCCATGAGGGAGATAGGCTGACCGCTTCGAGCCTGCTGTTCCAGCTCTGCCACCGTAGGCTCTTTTGCGCCATTGTTGATGATACCGTCGATCATGCCGTAATCGTCCTCCACGGCCATCTCTGCATTTTTCAGCGGATTTTCCGGCAGGAATCCGGGGATCTGGGTAAAACCAACACTGTCACAGTAATGACAGGATACCTTACCGTCCTGCTTGATCGCAACGATGTCACTAACACTCATAGAAGGACTGTGAAAATCCGCCGACTTTTGCAGATTAAACTGCTCATATAGTTTTTCCAGCTGCTCCGGTACCGTGCCAGACTCCCTCAGAGGAGCTGTGTAAATGAGGTCATAATTGCTGCGCTCTATGGATATATCATGGGACTTTAGCCAGTCCAGATTCATAAAGCGCACATTCTGCGGATCGTCACGGCTCACCTGATAGATGGCAAAGCAATCTCTGTTCTGGGATAGAAATGCCTGTTCGCGTTCCTGCTGATGTTCCTGACGCTCCATGACCTTTTCGTGGAACTGAGGGCTTTTCTCCCATTCCTCACGGTCCACGCCAAAAAGACCGCCATGATCCATGATTTCCTGCGGGTCAAACACCATGCTCTCCGTATTGTCCTCATGCAGCACATAGACGGTCAAACCGGCGGCATCCAGTTCCAGCGCCCGTTCTCTGGTAACAGGGAGCATCCCATCATAGGAGTAGCCGTATTCCTGCATATCCGGTGTGGAGACCTGCTCATCCGGCATGGGGTATTCATCCAGTGCCTGCTCCTGTGCTTCCGGCAGCTGGGAAGAAGCAGCCATCTGACTGGCCTCTGCCTGCATCTGCTGGTAGGCAGCGTCCTGCAAGGTTTCAATCATGAACAACGGTGCGTGTTTTACCGAGTCTCTGCCCAAATCGTTGTCATCACAAATCTGGAGAACTGCCTTCATGCGGGAAAGCTCTGGCATATCCAGCTGACCTCCATCCAGCTCTTTCATGGATGCGGCATCGTAAAGGGTATAGTCCCATCCGCTGTCACAGGGCTGGATATGAAGATAGGTGGCATTGTCGATCAGAAACAAAGCCTCCTGCTGATTGGCGTCTGCCCCCAGCACTTCCATTTCTGGCATTGCCGCAGCCAGTTCCTTTACCGCTTTTTGCACCAGAGGATTATCACGGTAATAGTCGATTGCCTGGATGGTGTCCAGGTCAATGGTCTGGCCGGTCAAAATCGGGAAAGGTCCTTCATAGTCGCTTCCGTCTTTCAGCTCAAAACCAATGCCCTTGATCCCGTTCATTCGTTCTGCCGGAATCTCCTGATAAATGCGGATTGCTTCCTCCAAAGACAGGTTATCGTGGTATTCTCCGAGGTTTGGAAATTCCATGCACTCTGCTACATAGTAGGTCAGATTGCCGGTCTGCTGTCTATCAGATACCTTAGCGGCATCTTCTGGCTGCTCTATCGGGGCGGGTTCCGGCTCTACCTTTGCATGAGGGTCGATTCCGCGCTCTTTGCAGATTTCCTTATAGTGGCGCTCAATGTCGGAGATCAAAGTGCCGGAGGTTTTGTTGATGGTCTCCAAACTGGCTCTCAGTTCTTTCAGCTCCTTGCCTTGACTCCAACTGGCAATATAGCCAAAGCTGTTTTCTCCAGTCTCGATGCCAAAATACTTGCAGACCGCATAGGAGATGCTTTCAGCCTCCACTTCTTCCGTGTGACGATCTTTCCTCTGTTTCTGCAAAAACTGGGAGAGGGTAGAAAAGCCACCGGTAAAATTCAGCCCTTTTCCTCGGTCAGCATCAAGCGTCCATCTTCCGTCAGTTCCAACGGCTCTGTCAGCAGAACGGAGCCTGCATGGTTTACAACCACTCGTTCTTCCACACAGACCGGATCTCCAGGATCGTAGTCAGAACCGCGCAGATCATAGCAATAAACGCCCTCTGGCAGATTATCGCGAGCAATCCGTCCGTTGGAGAACAGACCAAGTTTATCAAACAGCTCGATCTCCTGATATTGCTCGTCATTGGCAATCTGGATCTTTTTCTGATTGTGGAGCTTGCTGTGAGCAATCTCGTGAACCGTGGCCGAAACCGTCTGCACCTCGCTCATGCCCTGACGAATGGCAATTTTCTGATGATCGGCAGAAAAATAGCCGTCCGTATCGGCGGCCATTGCTTCAAAAGTGATCGACACCGGTGCGCTGCGGCGCAGGGCCTCCATGAATGCCTCATAATTTGGCACATTGCCGGAAAGGGAGGAAGCAAGCTCCGGCAAAGGTTTCCCGTCGGTCTGACTCACATCAAAAACCTTGACCGGGCGAAACATGGGGATCTCGATTTCTTTTTCCTCTGTAACGATCTTTCCGTCTTTATCCAAAATCGGAGCCTTGGTATCCGGGTCCAGCTTCTGCTCCTCGATTTTCTTCTTATACGGTGTCGGGGCAATGATGGTAATGCCATGCTCGCCCTTTTTTACATGACGCTCAAACTGGTCTTTCCACTTATTGTATCCGGCTACCAAAGTGGCGTCCGGCTTCTGCATATAGATGAGCATGGTGTTGTTTACCGAATAGCGGTGAAATCGGGACATGACGGACAGATAACGCATATACTTTTCGCTTTCAAACAGTTCTTTGATGCCCTGCTCGATGCCATCCGTGATTTCCCTTAGCCGTTCTCGGTTGGTGGGTTTATTCTCAGCCATGATTTTCAATCTCCTTTCCAAGTGTGTGATTTCTGCTGTGTGTTCTGCAATCCATGCCTTTTGTTCTTCTTCACTTTCATAAAGAAAAAGGTCCAGCAGGTACTCTACATAGGCTTTCTTCTGGATTGCTTCCACAAAGCGGGGGTGCGGTTCTTCCTCCGGTGTCCTGGGAGAACGGTCGGCTTCCCATTTTTTCAACAGATAGTAGTAATCGGACAGTACGCGGTAACAGCGCTGTCGATTCTCCCGAAACTTCTGTGCCTCGTTTTTTTGCCGGACATATCTCCTGCGGGGCGGGGCCTGACTGTCATAGATCAGGCCAAAGTCCTGTGCCAGTTTCTCCGCCGCTTCTTTTGGGGAGAGGTCAAAGAGCTTTGCGGTAAAGTCGATCACATCCCCATCTTCACCGCAACCAAAGCAGTGGAACCGCTGGTCTACCTTCATGCTGGGGTTCTTATCATCGTGAAAGGGACAGCAGGCCATGCCATTTCGCCTGACTTTTATCCCGTAAAACTCTGCCGCTTCTCTGGTGCTGACCGACTGCTTGACCGCTTCAAATACATTCTCTGCCATGTGCCTTTAACTGCCGGACTTTTTCACAGGGGGCTGGTATCCGGCGGCTTTCGCACGCTCACTGGCAGCTTTGCGACGCTCGGCGCTGTATGGCTCCCGGACTGATACACACCGCTTGGGGACGGTAAAGTTATGGGCGTCCTTTCGGGTGATCTGGTCGGGGTGCTTTTTTGCCAACAGTTCCAGCTTCTCCATCAGACGGGGATCGTGGGTATAGACCTCAGCCATTGGTTCTGCCTGGTTATAGAGGAGAATGGTTTCCCGTTCCACTAAAGAGAGCTTCATCGGCTGCCTCCTTTCCGCTGGTCAAATTCCAGCTTGAAGTTGGCATACTGTCCATCGTCCTCCAAAACCACAGTGGCATCGTAGGTCTTGCCGGTTTTCTCCGAATATAGCCCCGTCACACGGACACGGCCATCGTTCAGCAGCGCAGACACCACAGCCTTGGTCGGCTGTTTTTTCTTGGCAGCCCACCATTTGTTGTTTTTCCAGATTGCAAATTTGCAAGAATCATTCTGACAGAAGAAGCCTTTTTGCAGTTCTGCAACTTCACCGCCGCAGCGAGGGCATTTGCCCACCACCTCACGGGGCGGAGTGAACAGGTACTCAGTTCCCTTGATGACCTGATAAGTCCCCACCAGATCTTTCAGCATGGTGCTGATCCCGTCCAGAAACTCCTCTGGGGCAAGCTGCCCGCGCTCGATCTCGCCCAGACGGTACTCCCACTCGGCAGTCAAAAGCGGAGATTGCAGCTGTTCCGGCAAGACTGTGATAAGGGAAACTGCATCGTGGGAAGGGAGAAGCTGCACCGTTTTCCTGCTCTTTTTTCGTTCCAGAAAACCGGCAGATACCAGCTTTTCCAAAATACCGGCACGGGTGGCCGGTGTACCCAGACCTTTTCGCTCGGCATCCTCCGGCATATCCTCTTTTCCAGCAGTCTCCATCGCGGACAATAGGGTGTCCTCCGTAAAGTGCTGAGGCGGACTGCTTTTGCCTTCTTTGACGATTGCCGCAGAAACCGAAAGGGTCTGTCCTTCGGTCAGCTCCGGCAGGGCTTTCTCTACGCCCTCTTTTTTCGGCTCTGTATCCTTTATTTTGGCACGATAAGCGTCCTCCAGTGCTTTCCATCCGGGGTGCTTCACCGTTTTTCCTTTTGTGGTAAACTCCCCACCGGCACACGCTGCAATCACAACGGTTTCCGAATAGATATGGGGCTGGGCTACGGCGCACATCAGACGCAGGGCCACCAGCTCCAGCACCGCTTTTTCTCCCGCAGGAAGGGCAGAAAGGTCTGCATCCTTGAGATTTCTGGTAGGGATTACTGCGTGGTGGTCGGTTACTTTCTTATCGTTGATTACCGTCTGCGGATCACAGGTAATGGCGATTCCTTTGCGAAACGGCATAGCATTGGCAACCAGATTCACCAACACCGGCAGGCTGTCTGCCATATCGCCAGTCAGATAGCGGCTGTCAGTACGGGGATATGTGCATAGCTTCTTTTCATACAGGCTTTGCAGATAGTCCAGGGTCTGCTGGGCTGTAAATCCAAGCAGGCGGTTGGCATCTCTTTGCAGAGTAGTCAGGTCATAGAGGGCAGGCGGCTTTTCGGACTTTTCCTTGCACTCCACCTTTTTGATTGTGACATTTGCACCCTGACAGGCTTCTTTCAGCTGCTCAGCAGCAACTTTATCCGCCATGCGCTCCCCGGATACGGTAAGACCGGGCAGCTCCAGCGCCACGGTATAAAAGGGAATCGGCTGAAAGGTGTCGATCTCAGCTTCTCGCTGAACAATAAGCGCCAACGTCGGGGACATCACGCGCCCGATGTTGAGGGTTCGGTGATACAGCACGGAAAAAAGCCTTGTCGCATTGATCCCCACCAGCCAGTCGGCCTTGGCACGGCAGAGGGCAGCATCCCGAAGTCCGTCATAGTCCGCACCGGGGCGCAGGTTTGCAAAGCCTTCCCTTATGGCGGAGTCCTCCATCGAAGAAATCCAGAGCCTTTTCATAGGCTTTTGACAGTCTGCCAGCTCATAGACGCTGCGGAAGATCAGCTCACCCTCGCGTCCGGCATCGCAGGCATTTACCACCTCCGTCACATCCGGGGCATTCATCAGCTTTTTGAGAATATCAAACTGCTTTTTCTTATCCTTTCCCACTACCATCTGCCAATGTTCCGGCAGGATAGGCAGGTCATCATATCGCCACTTGGCATACTTGGGGTCATAGCTGTCTGCATCTGCAAGACCGGCCAGATGACCCACGCACCAGCTGACACGCCAGCCGTTACCCTCCAGATACCCGTCCTTACGGACGGTTGCGCCGATCACCGCCGCCAAATTCTGGGCAACTGATGGTTTTTCGGCAATTACCAATTTATGTTGAGCCATGATGGTTCCTCCTCTCTTTGAGCCATCGGGACATTTCCCGGTGACAGATACCTACGCAGGGTCTTCCATAATTCCCGCAACCATAGCAGGGGTGGCTGTGGGGTAAAGAAGGAGGACGGGAAGTTTCCTTCCCGCCCTCCGGCCTGCGTGTCATCATGCGTTCATAGGGACTGTCTGTGAAACGGGTCATTTCACACTGTCCTCATCATCTTCTTCTGTGCTGCCCCCGTCAGCATCCGGTTCTTCCGACTCCTCATCCTCGGTTTCCCATTCCTCGGAATCTTCCTCGCCATAATCATAATCGTCCAGACTGTCATTGCCCTTGGTCTTAGGCTTGTTCTTAACGAGCTTCAAGTAGGCAAATACGCCACCGCCACCAAGCAGAGCCAGCAAAAGGACTATCGCAGCCGGGTTCAATCCGGCAGGCTTCTCCTTTTCCGGCTCCGATGTTTCTGCCGGAGGTTCCGGTGCTTTGCCCGTACATTTACTCTTATCAGTTGCGCAGACCGGGCAGGCCGTATTGACTGCCCCTGCTTCACATTTTGTTGAACAGCTACACACAGCAGCCGGCTCCTCTTTGACATTTTCATCTTCCATCAGTGCCATCAAATCCGCTTCATCCACCTGGTTCAGAAAGTGAACAGCAGTCTTTTTATCCTCATTAGCCCTGTCGATCAAAATGTAAAAATAGTTGCCAGCCTTGGTGGTAACGGTAATGAGCTGCTTATTGCCACCAAAATCATCCACCAGAGCGGCATTGCCATCTGGTGTAAGTGCCGGTGCCGGTTCTGTTTCTTCCACAATCACATTGCTGTCATTGGTAGAATCCTCTGCCGGTGCCGCCGGAGCCTGTTCTGACCCCTGTGCGAAAGCAGGGATCGTAAAGCCAAATGCCACAACCATTGTCAGGCAAAGGGCGGAAAGTGTTTTGCAAATTCTTTTATTCTTCATAAGCGGTAGCCTCCTGATTATTTGATTCCGACAGTGCTGTATCTCTGCCGTGGTTCATTCCACCGGAAAGCATAGCGTTCAGCTGTGCTGGAGTCATGCGTAGCGCACGAACCATCTGAACGATTTCCAGATTCTCTGCCTCCGTTTTCTGTGCTTCCAGGGTCTTGAGCTTTTCCTGATATTCCGCAATCTTCTCACGGGTTTTCTCAATTTCCTGGTCGATACGTTCAATTTTGTTTTTTGCCATAACCGTTCACTCCTTTCCACAAAGTCTGTTACCAGTTCATCAGACCATAGCCTTTAATGCTTTGATAATTCAGGTCATAACTTTTGATCTTGCAGGCATCGCCGGAATTTCCCTCCACGGTATAAACACGGCTGCCATCCGTACCGATCACGATACCCACATGGTCTGCTGTCCCATCCAAATCCCAATCAAAGAAAATTGCATCTCCGGGAGCCAGATTGTTATAGCCTCTTGCACCCCATTGTCCATGAGACTGGAACCACGGAACGCCCTGCCACTCACAGCCTGCAAAGCGCGGCTCACTTTTTCCAGCCTGGTTATAACACCAGGATACAAAGCAGGCGCACCACTCCACGCGGCTGTCAAAGCCATACCAGCTCCAATAAGGATAGCCGCCCACATTGCCGACCTGACGCTTGGCCAACTCCACCAACTGCGGATTTCCGGGACGGGTTCCATTTACAAACTGTACACCGGTCAAGTCCTCGGAATTGCTCATGTCAGGGGAACCACCGCCAAACAACAGCGGCTTATTGCCCATGGTCTGCCGGTAAACCTGATACATTTCCATCTGCTCCGGGGTCAGTAACTCCGACGCCACAGCGGAAATGGGCTTGCTGGTGAGTTTCACATTCAAAATGTAATACTCATAGGGGACTTCTTCTGAGGTGGTCTCGCCGGTCTCCGGGTCGGTGGAGGTCTCCGTGCGGTAGCGAATCTCCACTTCCTCAGTAAGCGTCAGCTGATACTGTGCTGCAAACACACGCGCCAGCTCTGTCTGAGCGCTCTGCCGGGTGTAACCTTGCAAGACGGCAGACAGAAATGCTGCCAGCTCATGAGGGTCATGGCCGATCATACCAAGGTCATAGCGATACTCGTCATACCCTGGGTGGCTGTTTTCAATGTTGTCGATTTCCTCCTGCAACTGGACTTCTCTGGCTGCATAATCTGCCTCCACTGCCAGCATTTCCGGGTCATCCGACGGATAGGTGGTGCCGGAGAGAACGGAACCGATGCTCTGCGCCATCATGGAGCAGGAGGACATGGTATTCATCAGCATACAGGTAATGAGGAACAAAACCCCTGCCATCAGGAAACCCTTCTTGTGGCGCATGACGAATGCCCCTGCCTGCTGTACCTTTTCTTTTACCGTCCTTGCGGCTTTTCCGGTTTTGGATGCAGCCTGGGCGGTATTTCCGGCAGTCTGACCGGCGTGTTTGGCGGCGGCATACTGCTTTTTGATGGCCTGCTTTTGCTGCCAGCGGGAAAGAGGGTTGCTGGCAAACTGGGGATTTTCCTGCAAAGATTTCTGGTACAGAACATTTACATTTGCCTTTTCCAGTTGACGCTCTGCCTGGGCTGCTTTGCGGTACGGCTTCAGCTTGTGGCTGCGATAGCCCTCCCGCACCAGATAAGCGCCAGTCTCCACCGCTTCCTCGGACTTATGGGCGCTTTCCACGCCCACGTTGTCCTGCTCTGTTTCCCGGATCTCTTTGTGGAGCTTGCCCACGACCAGATGGACGGGAGCTTCCCTGACTCCTTGAGAAACTTTGGAAGGTGGCTTTTTCTTGTCCTCAAAGGTCAGCTTCGAGGTCTTTTTTCCGGTATCCGGGTCAATGACCGTCTGCCTGACCTTTTTCTTTGGGATATTGGCCTGCGCCTTATCTGCTCTGGCCGCAGCTTTCTCCGCTTTACGGATCGGCTTTTCCAGTGCAGGGTCCGACCGTTCCTCATCAGTAAAGCGCAGGCGCGGCTCCTTATTCAAACCATTCTCCCACCATGAGGGAGGACATCATGTAGTGCAGCTCTGCATAAATGGCCATTCCCACAGGATCGTTGAACATACAGCCGGACAGGTAGGCATAAAACTGTGCCACCACATCGGACAGGATCTTCGCTTCGGTTCCTTCCAGAACCAGACCGTCCATACCTTCCTTAGCACGGATGGCACTCCAGACCTCTGCCAGACGGAGCAGCCCCACCTGACCGGTCTCATTCAGTTCGGCTGCCTGATCTGCCGCCGTGCGGCACTCACTTACCGCATCGGCCATGACTGTAAGCAGCTGGCTGCGCTGGGCATTTACCGCCCTGTCAAAAAACATCAGCGGGTTTTTATTCAAAATGTTGGGGTTCATCATCATTCATCCTCCTTTTTCAATTCTTGAGGTTTGGTGGTCATAATGCGGTAAAGCTCGGTATTCTTCGGGAAGTGGTCTACAAACGGCAGGATCGTGGAGCCATAGAACAGCAGACCCTCGCCCTCACCGGAGTGGGTCACATAAGATAACTGGTGTGTGGAAATGCCCAGCTGCTTGGCGAGGATCTGCCGGTCCCCGCCAGCCTGGTTGAGCATATACACGAAGTCGGAGTTTTCAAAGATGTTCTCTACCTCGCGGCTGCTCAAAAGGTCTTTGACATTCTGGGTGATACCTGTCGGAATACCGCCCCATTTTCTGAATCGCTTCCAGATTTCCACCGTATAGGCGGCGGTCTGCTCCTCCTTCAAAAGCAGGTGCATCTCGTCGATGTAGTAACGGGTGGACTTGTGGGCGGCACGGTTGATGGTGACACGGTTCCACACCTGATCCTGAACTACCAGCATACCGATTTTTTTAAGCTGCTTGCCCAGTTCCTTGATGTCATAGCAGACAATCCGGTTATCAATGTCCACATTGCTCTGATGATTGAACACATTCAAAGAACCCGTTACATAGATTTCCAATGCCGTTGCAATGTACTGAGCTTCTTTTTCTTCCTGCTCCCGCAGGCGCTCCAGAAGTTCTCCCGCTCCCGGGGTTTCCCCGAGCAGGCCCTCATTGCTTGAAAAAACAATCGCCTCCGTCTGCACTCTGCCCTCAATATGGTAATTCATGTAAAAAGCAATTTTTTCTGTCACTTTTTCCATGGTCTCTTTCAGGCATCCTGCTTCCTTTAAAATCTGTAAGGTTTCGCAAATCTTTTGTTTAGAATTTACCATAATATCTTTATTAATTTGATATTTAGTACTCGTAAGTGTAAGTGTTAATTGCATCTTCACGTCTCCTTTTCCTTTTTTTGTCAAAAATCAGGAAGAAAACAAAAAAGAAAAGTATGACCATAATCCCTGTTATGGCAATATTTACGCCCAATGTATTATCTGTTCTTTTGATTTCTTCTTTCTTTACTTCTGAACTTGTATATAAAAACAGTTGATCCTGTATTTTTTCGTATTCATTTTTTCCACTTTCTAAATCTGTTTCAAATAACTTTTTTTCTATTTTCTGATATGCATCATATTCTTTTAAATGCACCTCTTGAATTTTCTCTTCATATTGATCTGTAAACAAATCTATCCCATAAGTATCCGTTAAGGAAGAATAGGTTTCATTCTTCTCCTGTAATACAGAGGTGTCGAAGTTAATATC
>OKUA01000912.1_pt1 | contig 18608 bp, 30 predicted proteins | sample 1606501 | NCBI WGS metagenome assembly OKUA01 (sample SAMEA3879608, study PRJEB24766) | human gut metagenome | biome: human-associated habitat; feature: feces | place: USA | collected 1985/1987
GCCATGTTATTATATTGTATGAAGATTCTTCATGGAAATGTCAAGGATTGGAGCAGAATGTGTCAGTGCACCGCTGGAAACAAAATCCACACCTGTTTCCAGGATTTTGGCGATATTTTCCTTTGTGATATTTCCGGAGCATTCTGTCTGTGCCCGGCCTGCGATAAGCTCTACTGCTTCTTTCATCATTTCCGGTGTCATATTGTCAAGCATAATAATATCTGCTCCTGCTTCTACTGCTTCTTTTACCTGTTCCATAGTCTCTACTTCAATCTCGATCTTACGGACAAATGGTGCATATTCTTTTGCCATGGCTACTGCTTTCGCTACGCTTCCGGCTGCTCCGATATGATTATCCTTAAGCAGTACGCCGTCAGAAAGATTATATCTGTGGTTGCATCCGCCGCCTATGCGTACAGCATATTTTTCAAAAACACGGCAGTTCGGAGTTGTCTTTCTGGTGTCCAGAAGCTTCGTCTTCGTTCCTTCCAGAAGCATTGCAACCGAATGTGTATAAGTCGCAATTCCACTCATTCTCTGCAGATAATTCAGTGCCACCCGTTCCCCTGAGAGCAGCGCACGGATATCGCCTGTAATAATCCCCATCAATTCTCCTTTTTTCACTTCGTCACCGTCTTTACAATAGAAATCTGTCTTCACATTTTCATCCAGAATTTCAAATACTCTGTGAAATACATCCAGCCCGGCAACAATACCATCCTGCTTACAGATGAGCTGTACTTCACCTTCTACAGCTTCTTTCATAACAGAGTTGGTTGTAACGTCCTCACTGGAAATGTCTTCCTGCAGAGCGAGACGAATCAGTTCGTCTGCCTGAAGTTTCATGGAAATTGTATTCATAGGTAGTTTCCTTTCTATATAAATAATACATAAATTTATACGGCTGCAGATTCACTGAAGTCTACAGGTTTAACAGTCTGTTCTAAACCACATATCTTACGTGCGGCTCTTTTTGCAAAGACAAGACTTTCAAGAAGAGAGTTACTTGCCAAACGATTCGCTCCATGTACACCATTACAACTTGTCTCACCAACAGCATAAAGATGATCCATAGAAGTCTTGCTGTCACTGTCTACCCAGATACCACCCATAAAATAATGCTGTGCAGGGACAACTGGTATCCATTCTTTTAATACATCATATCCCTCTTCCAGACATCTCTGATAAATATTAGGGAAATGATTGAGAATCGTCTCTTTATCAATATGTTCCATAGAAAGCCAGACATGACTGGTTCCGTCTTTTTCCATCTGTGCCTTGATCGCTTTCGTAACAACATCACGTGGAAGAAGCTCATTTACAAAACGTTCTCCGTTCTTATTATAGAGAACCGCACCTTCTCCACGTACTGATTCAGAAATTAAAAATCTTCTTCCCGGTTCTTTAGAATAAAGAGTGGTAGGATGAATCTGAACATAGTCAAGATGCTCTAAACGAATTCCATGCTTCTTAGAAATATCTAACGCATCTCCTGTCAGATGAGGGAAGTTTGTAGAGTGCTTATAACATCCACCGATACCACCGCTTGCAAAAATCGTATCCTCGGCACGGATGTGCATGATCCCGCCATCCTTTGTTTTAGCGATAATACCTGCACAATGTCCGTCCTGTACAATAATATCTGTCATGGTCGTATATTCATAAATCGTTACATTCGGAAGCTTTTTCACCTGTGCAAGAAGTTTGCTCGTAATCTCCTGTCCTGTGATATCCTCGTGAAAAAGAATTCTTGGTCTGGAATGTGCCCCTTCTCTTGTATAAAGAAGTTTATCACCGTCATGAGCAAAATCAACACCATAGCCGATCAGGTCATGAATAATCTCCTGAGAACTGCGAATCATAATGTCAACTGATTCTTTACGGTTCTCGTAATGCCCTGCCTTCATCGTGTCTTCAAAATAGTTGTCATAATCATTCTCATCTGTTAAAACATCATTGTTGTAGTAATTACATGCGAGCTTGTCATATCCATTTGGCTCCATATATGCCTCTGGTGTAATTACGTATGGTAAATCTGGTTCATTTGTTACTGGTGAAGAGTAATTGTTACTCTTAATAATATCTGAATATGTTCTCATTGCAGATGTCCCCTTTCTTGTCTGTTCTGTTTCTGCTGCTTCATCTGGAATATCATTGTTATCGGGAGCTTCTTCCTGCGGTTTCTCTGCTTCTTCTAACTTCTTATGATATACTTCTTTTACTGATTCTATCTCCTGATTGGAAATATCTTCATACTTCTTTTCTACTAATTTGTTTACAACAAGTCCGCCTGCTACGAATCCTGCTGCAAATATAATTACTTCTTTAATACCCATAAGGCTACTCCTTCCATACTAAATATACGGTCCTTCTACCATAGTCGATGCACTCAGAATATGAATCCATATAAATATCAATGCATTCTCCAGCCTCAATAGTTCCTACATGTCTTCCTTTTGCAAGTGAGCTCCTTCCCCAACCTGTGCTCTGTCCGTAACCAGTATCGTGAAATGTGTAATCGCCCATATAGTTGTAGTTGCAATCATATAATTCAACTGATTTGCCAAGCCATTCAGATTTACCAGCTAATACACCAGGTCTCGGTCTAGTCCCATCTGCGCAATATGGGTCACCGGTATATGCAGTTGATTCAATCTGAATATAATTCGGTTCTGGCTCTTCATATGACTGTTCAACAACTATTTGTTCGTTTTCAGAAATATCAATAGGTTCTGTTTCAGCTGTAAAATCAATAGAAGACAGCATACTCGTAACTCCGGCCGTGAGTTTTGAGTTTACCGTCTCCTCTGCATTAACAGTGGTTCCCTTTATTATGCCAATACTGAGTACCGCTGCAAATATAAAGTTTTTAAATTTCATTCCGATATGCACCTCCTAGTAGAGTTGTAGTTTCTTATTACCACTCGTTAAGCTCTCGGTCCCAATCTTCCCAGACATCTCCGTCACAATTGAACTCAAGAGCATAAAGAGTATTACAATACTTGTCTTTATCAAATATGTTCTTTACATCTGGTGAAATATCCTTGTCCCAAGAATGTATCTCACGAATACCAAAGTCTATGGTATTGTCACCATCTGGATTATCTTTCTCAAATTTCCATCCGAAACGATAACCTGCTTTTGTCTTTGGTAAACCTAATCTATCACGTACATCATTCAAGATAACACGACCATTTGCTGTAAGATCACAATTTGCTAATTGCTGCTCTCCCATTAACTTCGAGTAATTATATTCAGCATCTGGAACCCATTCTGTAGAAGTGTCTTTGCAGAATATAACAGTAAGTGTTCTGTCAAGAGGAGTCTCATCACCTGCTACTTCAATCTCTTTTGTGATAGTTTTAGCCTTGCCTGAGCCCTCATCAATAACTTTCTCTTTAACTTTCATTGTTGATGTTCCAAGCATAAGCTGCTTATCCTCATCGACACCATACTTTTCTACAACTCTAGCTCTATATTCGTCAAAGAGCTTCTTAGTAGTTGCATATGCTGCTCCAACTGCTATATATCGTTTCATCATAATTTTATATGATGTAACAAAGCTTGCTATAGATAATCCACCTAATACAATCGATGGAGCGTATATTCTGAGAAGTCTTCCAGCACAACCAGCATAAGTCTGTGCTACAAATTTATTGTAGTCATTGTCGTCGAATGACGCTCCTTCCTTTAATTTAAGCTCTCCATTATGTAATTTCTTGGCCTTGTCTAAATTATCTTTTGTATCATCGATAATACCCTCAAGATTGAGTGTTGCTTTACATGCAAGAACTGTACTTGTAATAGTTCCTGCTACTCCAAGGGCTACAAGAATCTCTGGAGCGTGCTTCTTCAACACAAATGATGTTGAATTAGCGACTGTTTTAATACTTGCTAATAAGTTCATTATTAATCCTCCTAAATATAATCAAATATTGTCATCTGTCTGAACTCAACAGGTTGACTATTAGTTTTCTTCTTTTTGTCAAACCTGCCATCAGACTGAAATTTCTTGAATATAGCTACAACCTGGTATGTTGGCATCTTATACACTCTTGCCTGCCAGCTCATGCTATCTGGATATTCTTTAGCTATTGCTTTTCTCATTTCTGTAATAGAAATAGAACTCATAGAATATCACCCCTAATCCAATTTGTATGCTCTAGGTAAATCGAGCAAATATCCTTCTGGAACACGCTTTATCTTCGCTCCTGACAGATTCTCCCATCCATATTGTGTATCAATATATGTTCCTGTAATATCAACCATTTGATATAAATCAGAAACATATGCTCTATGGTATCTATCAATCTCCTCAAGAAGCATGTCCAGAATATACTCAGCGTCTCCTTTACTCTCTAATATGATGGTTTTGTAGTTGTAACCGTCATTCTTTAAAGAATATGTTTTTGCTGCAGTGGTCTTGCTTGAACTTGATGAATTGAAATATCCACCATAATTAAACACAGACCCCGTTCTGCTTCCTGACGAGCTCCTTCGCGTCGATCCATTTAGCAGCATTGACATACAATCCAAGAACATATTTTTCAGTCCAGGGATTATAAGCTCGTTAACTGCATAGTTTTTCACATTTGAAATATCTTCACTAAGAAATGTGTCTGAGAATTTTTGGCCTAGTGAACGATTTTTAGCTATTACTTTGCCGGTAACAACTTTTTTCACAGGTTCTTTTTTGGCCTCAGCCGTTTTTGACTTGTGAGAATTCGACTTGTACTCTGACATTAGTCTCTCCTTTCTTTTTACAAAAATAAGAGACCTAGATTTCTCTAAGTCTCCCTTCTGATAATTAATTCTGGTCTACTGTTGTGTCATTACTTTCTTCTGTTGAAGTTTCTCCATGCTCCTCTGAATCATCGACAGGTGTGTCAATGAAGTCCACATCAACGTAATCCTTATTAGTAAGTTTCTTGTATCCAAGTGCTCCGGCTACAACACCTAATACTGCAACTCCAGCTACCTTAGCCGCTTTTGCAATCTTTGGATGTTTCTCCGCTGCTGCTTTGATCTTTGCTACTACACTAACTTTGTCATTCATTTCTGTTTCCTCCGTTTCTACAATCTCATCGTCGAATCTTTCCAGTTCGTCCATTGTTACTTCCTTAACTTCCTGATTGTTGTTTGACATAATAATTATCTCCTTTCTTTTTTATCCTATAATAGGCAATGTTTTTCTCGCGAATTATCTGTCGTAATTATGTACAGGTCTTGCTCCATAGTCCAATATCATAGTTGGTTTCATGGTATCTGGGTCTACATATGAATCAATACGAGTATCTATCATACCGCGTTCTGCAGAAAATCCCATATCATCACCGTATGGTACTGGTTCTACGCCAATAGCGTCAAGCCATTCATTAAATGACTTGTAATACTCGTTTCCGTACGTCATGTCAAAGTTCATATCATTGCGAGCCTTTTCTATTTTATTTACGGTGCTCATGAATTTCCTTTGCGACACGGCTTCGAAGAATTCGCATTCGTCACTACCATTAATTATGATACTTGTTGATATAGGCTGCTGCGGTTGTTTCTTCAAATTATCCTCATTTACCGCTTTTTGTATCTCGCGTTCTTTCTCTTCTCCGATTATCTGAGCAGCTTTTGCCTTATAATCAGAAAATGCAGACTCTGTAAGCTTGCATGCTGCTGTCAGAGCTACTTCCTTTTTATGAGAAATGTTATTTGCTCCTATGATGCATGCAACTGTCAATCCTCCAGATAATATAGCTGGAATATAGCATTTCCATGTTGCTTTCATAGACTCCCAAACTGTAAGCTCGGTTCTCTCAACCACATTTTCGCCCGGTTTGTTCATTGGTGTAATTGACTTTGCTTTCTGTTCCTCGGCATCAGCTATAAGAGTCATTGCTTTTGGCGTTGCTTCTCCGACAAGAAATGCAGTAGTGAACACTCCAGCCACGGCAATACCTGATAATATCGTTGAGCTATTTGCTCTTGTAAAATTAATTGCAGTCTTCGCAAGACTCTTTATCCTCTGAATCATGGTTTAATCTCCTTTCAAGGTCTTCGATGCGCATGTTCAACTCCTTTACTTCCTGCTGGGTAATAAAATGGAGACCTGTTGACGCTAAAAATGCAAGACCAAGCATCTTGATGCATTTTCTGTGCCTATATAAAGTCTTTGCTACTGAGTCAAATGCACTTACTACTACTTTTGTTTCAATTGGTGTCATAATATGATTCCTCCTTAAATATAAAAATAAGAGACCTAGATTTCTCTAAGTCCCCATGTAAGCTATTGTTTATTCTTTACGTAAGTTCCTACTATTGCCATAACATCTGCAATTGCAAGTCCTACTAACACGCCTCCAACCATTCCTAATGTACCGTCAATAATTCCTTTATTGTATTCATCATGGTGCACTGCATAAGTTGCTGCCATTAGTTCCGTTGCTGCTTCTGTAATTTTGCTCATATTAAGTACCTCCTTAAATAATTCTAATTAATAAGCTTCTCACTATAGTCCGTGTTTTTTACGCGAAAAATAAGAAGAGCCTGTTAAGACTCCTCTTTCTTTGCTAAACGTTTTGTAACCTCTTTTTCTATTTTACTCTCATTGTTAATCTGAGTTGATAGAGCTGTAAGTGCTCCAAGTAACCCAATTGCTACATAACGTAAAATATCTTTTTTGTTCATTACGTTTACCTCCTTTCATCTTAGTCCATGTTTTCTGCGCGAGAAATTATCACTTAACCAACCAGATTTCCGGACGAACCCCAACAGAGCCCGAAGCGCCGTCGTAGTACGCACGGCCATTACCGTTCACACGAGCGAAACAAGCCGTAGAAAATTCTTTCTTGGTAGCATTACGGAGCCATCCGCACTCACACTCATTATTATAATAAGCAACTCGATTGCGTCTCTGCTTCATAAGTGGAAGCTGTTTGTCATTATCAGCCTCAAAGTGATTTCTATCCCACTCGTCGTCCCAGCCAAACATCTCACCTACTGTCGGAATAGTTACATCAGCAAGTCCTGCCTTAATTGAATAAGGTAATGCCTTTACGAACTCTGTATGTAACCATTTATTCAAATCAGAGTCTTCAAATCCGCCCGTATTTGTGCCTGACTCATTCATAGGTCTCTCAGCTACATAATCATCGAAAATAAGCATAACCTTATCGTCCGTAACCTTGTGTACTGTTGCTGCAAATTCTCCCAATCCATTCAACTTAATTGTTGTCTTATCTCCTACCTCAGCATCTTTTAAGTCAGACTTTGCAGGTACTCCGAATATTGCATTAATAAATTCTTCAATTGCAAGTTCATCATTAATGCAATACGCTCTCATAGCTTCTTTTGACTCTTTATCAGCAGCCATTTCAATATACTTTCTGTACATTCTTTCTACTGTAGGTGTGTCAATCCCTCTTGTTGATAATCCAATAATTTCTTCTCCTAATGTCATTTCTCTTTTACACATAATGTTAATCTCCTTTCAAAATATCGCTTTATGCGATTAATAAATCAATGATCCATCGTGTCGTGTCTTTGGCACACGAAAATAAAAAACTGTTGTTGATGTTTTTGCAGGCGTACTCATCCATTAACTCTTCAAAATTTTCAAGAGTTATCAATGGCGGAATATCCCTGTTGTTATTCAATCGTGTCAACAACTCTTTTGCCGCCCATATAGAGTAGCTATTACTGACAAAACTATCGCTATACCACCAATCAACTCTATTTTTTCTTGATTGCTTTAGACAATATTCAGTAATTTCAATAGCCGTATCTATTGATGACATACTTAACCTCCATAAAACAAAAGAGTCCTTGTTTTAGGACTCCTTCGCATCTTCGTCTCTTTTAGCAAGAGCTTCATTAACTTTCTTATCAATCTGCTCATTCATCTTCTGCTCATCAGCCCAATCGTTAATAAGATTCGCTCCTAAACCGATCACTGTTGCAGCAAGACCAATGATTCTAATAATTTTACTATTCATAGCCCGTTGCCTCCTTTCCATAATAGTAGCTGTAATTTTTGCGAATAGACTATTCCATTGTGAAATCTTCTTCATCACACCAATTAGTGTCTGGTGTCCAAACCATTTCAATGACATATACTTCAAGACCGTCATCCAAAACTGTTTTTCTGTGATTAAAATCTATCCAATATAATCCATCATCACAGTTCCATCCTACATACTCCCCGCCATCAATAGCAGACAAACCAAGCATCTCATAAAAATCATTTACTGGAAGATGACCAGACATTACAAAATTTCTGTTAAGATGATACTCAGCCTGTAGCACTCTGCTGACGGAACTTTCAAAATATCTTCTTGAATATTCGTCATAAAACAGACGATTTTCGTCCGGATCATGCTCGTCAAAGTCTAATGAATTCCATCCACATATATCCTGTCCGCTAAGATATACATCATTACAATGCTCTTTAGCTATAGAGTCGATTATTTTCTGATGCGCTTCCTCTCCATACAATTCCTTGAGTTTTTCTTTATACTCATTGTAAGATTTGTTAATCAGCGCATATGCACTTGATAAAGATGCCTGTTGATGTCGGTTTAATACATTTGCACCAACAATACAAATGATTGTAGAAACGCCAATAACTGTTGATGGAATATAATAAACCCACGCAGACTTAATAGCTTCTGTTTTGCTATATCCGCATGGGTCTCCATCGTGATTAATCAAGCTGTCTTTCCTAATCTTTTCAATTGCTTTAGGTGTTGCCATAACGGCAGATACAGTAGTTGCAATAACACCAGCAACTCCAAGACAGGTTAAAACTGTTGGTGAGCCTCTTTTAAGTTGTACAACTGATTTGTTAATGAGTTGATTGATTTTTGGTTTCATAGTGGTTGTCTCCTTTCTTTATTCCATAGCTCGTAAAATATCCAGCACATTATCTGCCAGATTTATTGCTATTGAAAACATTAGTTGTGTGTCTTGTCTCATATGATAATATTTACTCATCATAGATTTGAAACATCTGACAATTTCTTCAATTTCTGCTATTGACGCATTGTTTTTTGGATATAGTTCAGATGATACATATTCCAGTAATTCATTTACTGACCATATGGAATAGCTAGATTGCATAAATTCCTTACGATGACCGAAGATCGCCGGAAATGATACATCCATCTGATATGCATCACTCAATATCAGCTCAAGCTGCTCAATAGACATATGAACTCTCCTTTCCAGAAAAATAAAAGAGAAATAGAATGGATTCGAACCATCGACCCCTGGTACAGTATATTGACCAGTGCTCTACCAACTGAGCTACTATTCCTCTCATAATATGCTTTGTAAATTTTGCGAAGTAAAAGAAAAGAGTCGCCATAAGCGACCCTAATCGTCAGTTCAAACCAATACTTTTCAGTATGTTTATAAGCTCGTCCTTTCCGATTTCAGCATCTACATCGACACGAAGATGTGTCTTTCCGTCTGCAATAGTTGTAGTAATTTCATTTAACTGAATATCAATATCGTATCCAGTTTTCTTATGTATCACCATTTTTAATGCTTTTGAAATAATTCCTCTTGTAAATTTAGATACTATTTTCATTTCGTCCATGCTCCTTTTACTCCTTTCAAAGTTTTTAGTTTTTCATAAAAGGAACTGCGATTTTGGCGAAAAGAAAGAGCCCTTGCTAGGACTCAATCTTTTAAAACCCTCTTTTAATTGCTTCTAAATTGTAATTTACTGCTATTTTTCTATTACGCCACATCATTTTCTTAAGTTTCTCATTCAGATAAAGAGTTTCGTTAGCTTCTTTTAACATTTCTTCATCTCCTGTTAATTCAGCTGTTAATTTACAACCCTTTAGAAACTTGTTACTTTTCTTAATGCTTTTGTATGCTTTAATTCGCTCAAACATATAAATCACGCTCCTTTCATAATACACTGTGTAAATTTCGCTAAATATTGCGTCTATCAAAGCATGTTTCCCATCTTTGCCTCTGTATTGGTTTCATTTTCAACGCCCACATAATTTGTCTAATGCTTACTGTTGGATACAATCCATCCCTACACTCTCCTGCTCGTTCATCAAAAAATTTTTTGAACTTAGGATGCAAATATAAAGAATCTGTCAACCAGGAATCAACCTCTGTCCAGTATGTAGTCTTTGTATCTGGATTGAATCTTTGCTGAATAACTGCCAAACCTTTTTCACCAATTGTAAATAATGTACATCTGTCATACACTGGATGATTGCATATATACAATTTTCCATACATAGAAAGATAAATATCTGGTTTTTTATAATGGTATCTCATATCTATTCTCCGTAAAAAGAAAAGAGCCTTAGATTTCTCTAAGACCCTCTCCTCTAGCTTATTGCGTTTTTAATTTTCTTCTTCGGACTCATCCGCGGCAATACCCAGAACTTCCTCTCTAGTCGGATATAAATTCTCGTACTTTTCATCTCCTTCACAGCCATATTCCTCTAAATCAATGCTGTGACCACAATGAGGACACACTAATGTGTCTTCCCATTCGTCTTCAAATTCCATTAATCCTCCGCACTCAGAGCAGATATATTCTCCGTCTGTCATTGCCTTTCTCTGTTTTTCATTAAAAATACTCATGCTAAATATCTCCTTTCAAAATTGACCAGCTCGCATACTCGTATGTCTAGTATACAAGCTGGCGTTAATCTGTTCAAGAGATAAAGCTTTATTCTCTCATAAAGAGCAATGTATTTTTCACGTAAAAATAGAGTAGAGAAATAACTGCAAGAGTTATCTCCCTCTCATTGAACCGTACGTACGGGTCTCGTATACGGCTCTACAACTTATATTCCAACTTATCTTAGATAGTAATTTAAAGGATTGAGCAAACCTGCTCCGTCCTTTATTTTATTTTCAAGTAAATCTTGACTGATAATGAAGTTCACAACATTCATGCCACTTCGTCTGTACCAGCCTAGTCTTGAATTTGCCACTTTATAGATTGCTTCATGGTCGAATCCATTCTTGTTTTTCTGATTGAGATAGCATAGATTTCTATATATTGTCTTAGGTGTTTTCCATTGCTTTATAACAATAACTCTTATCTTATGCCTTACCCATGCTCCAAACTCTTCCATGAACTGTTTCATCATCCCGATTCTAAAGTAATTGATCCATCCTCTTACTATTTCATTCACTCGTTTGATTGTTTCTGCAAGTGGGCGTGCAATAGCTTTGTTTCTTTTGAGATATTCACTTACTTTCTGTCTAAGTTTCTTTTTCTTCTCTGTGGTAGGTCTTACTTTCCATTCTCTACCATTCTTCAGAAATGTGAAACCAAGATACTTACTTCTCGTTGGTCTGACTACTTTTGTTTTGGTTGCATTCACTTTCAGAAATAGTTTTCTTTCTATCCAATCCGTTATTGATTTCATAACTCTATTGGCTGCCATTTCACTTTTTGTGAATATCATTGTGTCATCAGCATACCTGGTAAAACGAAGTCCTCTTTGCTCCAGTTCCTTATCTAACTTATCAAGATAAACATTAGAAAGTACAACTGAAAGAGGTCCGCCTTGCGGCACACCGCTTGTTGTGGCTCTTTCCAGTCCTTTTTCCATTACACCCGCTTTCAGATATTTCCGAATCAGGTTCAATGTAGTACTGTCATTTACTTGTTCTCTAAGAATCTGAATTAATTTGTCATGATTTACTTTATCAAAGAATTGTTCTATATCAATGTCTATGACCCATTCATATCCCTCGTTCAGATACTCCAGTGCTTGTTTTATGGCATCATGACAGCTTCTACCCGGTCTGAAACCATAACTAAACTCACTGAAAATTTCCTCATATATATCTATAATGGGTTGAGCAATAGCTTGTTGTATCACTCTATCCAAGACCGTCGGGATTCCCAATGGTCTTTGTTTTCCATTATCTTTCGGAATATAAACTCGGCGTACTGGCTTTGGCATATAGGTTCGGTTTCTGATTGACTGGACGATTTCATCTTTGTTATCCTTGATATATGCACCAAGTTCTTCGACCTTCATTCCGTCAACTCCACCTGCCCCTTTATTCTCCACTACTTTCTTATAGGCTCTGTTTAGATTTTCCTTTGATGTAATCACATCTATTAATTCCATTTGTTGTTACTCCTCTGATTATTACAAAATTTATGCATAACACCCCTCTCGATATAGATAGTATTCCTCGGTTACGTTCCTACCTTTCCCATCCATCTGATTTCTGGCTAATGCATTATTCTCTTAATAACGATTTGTACTATAAATCGTTTCAGTCCTTCGGCTTTTACACCTACTATGACATCATCTGACTCCCTCCCTAAACCTTTTTCGACCATATCTTTCGATATGTGGGTAGGGTCTCCCAAGGTAAGACACTAATCTTTCGTTCCACAACCTCTTGATTTACAATTTCGGTTATACGTTTACCCTTTGGGCTTCAGTTTGTCTTGCAACCTTACCCACCTCATTGCCTTATCAAGTTTCTGTACGTAGGCTCAAGAATTTTGCTATGCGCTTCCTTCATCTATGTCATTACTGACACCGACTTGCGCTCCGCTACACTTGGCGGTAAATACCCGTGGCTAGACTTTCACTAGCTAGATTAGTGCCATGCTTGGCACACAAGAAAAGGAGATGCGTATAGAGTTTCACATCTCCTATAGGCACGATTACCACTCAGCAGTAATTATTCTGCATTCCTTGCAATAATAAACTGACAGCTTGACATCAGCTTTTACGCCCTTATCCATATGGTACTCAAATGTTGCAGTACGATTGTTTTCATTCGTTACTAACATACTTTGAACCGCTGGATTCTCTCCATCATCAAAGTTGTCCATAACGGTAACCAATCTCTTATGCAAATATTCATTCTCATTGAATATGACGGTAAAATGCCATAAGCTTTCATCATCACCACAAGGAATACTTAATGTAGTCTGATTTGTAGTAATTGGTACCTCCACATAGATTTTGTTCATCTAATTTTGCCTCCTTTTCTATTTTCTCATAAGAGGAAATGCTGTAGTTGCGTAGTAAAAAATAAGAGGACATGCGTTATACACGTCCCCTTGCCATAAAATCATTATTTCTTTGTTGGTCTAAAACGATTGATCAAACCTGTAAATGTCTTTGAGGTATATGTTCCTGTTTCTTCAAACTTAAATCCTTTCCTCATCCAAATTCCATAGAATATCAATGGCACCATTAATTCTGCCGCTGCTACACCTACTCTGAAATATCGCTCCTTAACCTGCTCTTCAAGCTGCTTCTGTTTCAGTTCATCGTCTTTAGTGTTGGCTTCTCCTTCCATCACACGACGATCATACTTCTCATCCGCATCCCATTCGCTCTTGTTCTCCTCGATTCTCAGCTTGTACAGCTTTGCCAAATCATCAATAGCACTCGATTTTTCGTCAGAACCTGCTTTGAGTTCAGATAAGTTCTGAATCTCCGTTGCAATTTCCTCGTTCATTAAATCTTTAATATTTGGTTCGCTCATTTTGTGAAACCTCCTTTTAATAATTTCTTTCATAATAGAAAGTGTTATTTGTGCGAAATGTAATTTTTAATTTTCACACGTAAACGTACGGACTGCTTCTTATAGATGTCATTCATACCGCCTTGATCTAATTCAAGAAATAAATAAGGCTCGCTATCTGGGTCAGATTGGTCAACCCTAAGCGAACCTATTGGCTTATCCTTAAATATAAATCTTGATACGAGTAATCCTATAAGAATACCTACCAGTAACCAAATTAATGGCATATGCTCCTCCTTTCTGAAAACATTTTCCGGAATTTTCCCACCGGGCAATTTTTCAAATATCAATATAGTATGATTTCCAGTAACCTACGTACTGTTTCTAATCTAGGATAAAAAGAAAGAGCCCTTGTTAGGACTCCTCTTCGTTACTAAATTTTTGTCCATTTTTCAGTTATTGCATTGTAAAGCATCATTCTATCAACACTAGCTGCATCGCAAATCTCATTCCATAAACGATTGCAATCTGCTTCGCCAACGCCCCGTCCAATCTTATGACCTAATGCATAAGCCACAATTATTGATACGCCGGAAACTCCAACCACAATAATATCAGAATGCTCTTCAATAATTTTTTTAATGTTGATTTTCTGTTTCATATTACAATCCTCCTAAAATATGTTCTTTCATAAAGGCGTATGTATTTGTTGCGGACTATCCTCGCTCTTTATCCAGCAACCAGAAAAATCGTCTGTACAAGTCATAGTAAATATCTTTGCAACACGGAATATTTAATCTAGCTTTCAAAATATCATAAGACCAGCCTTCTGTAATTCCCTTTAGTAGATACTTTGCCAATTCTGGATTTGTGAAATTAGCAACTCTTTCAAGCATGCTCATACGGTCTGCGTAATATGCTCTAGCTATTGCATATCTTGATGTTGGGTCATCAATATTATTCGTTATAACTCTCATCGCCAAATTCATAGTTTTTGTGTTAGTTCCGTCCAATGCAGTGTATGCTTTCTTCCATATAGGGTATTGCAAGCAAAAATGTTTTAATTCGTAATATCTATGTTTTTCTATCCAATATGGATTCTTTTCTGATAATTCAGCTCTTAATGTTGTTCCCATATAAATCTCCTTTGTGTTTATTACCGCCGGTGATTCTATTCTAGGTTAGAATTACACAATAGTAAAAACAACCTCGGTGGAACACTCACAAAAAAAAAAGACAGTCCATGTTTCCACAGACTGCCCTTCGTTTTAACGCTTTACTAAAAATGATGGTATTTCAATTGATACTCCTTGAGAGTTGCATTTATCAATAGACATTTGTAATTCTCTTACTGCTAGATGTCGTAACACTTTCAGGCACTCATCATAATTTTCAAAATTTCCTTCTTTGAACTGTGCCATATACCGTTCAACCTCTAACCAGTATAAGAATGTATCCTCTGCTATGTTGTTTCCTTTTCTCTCCATGATATAAATCTCCTTTCATATAACTACATTTTTATTCAGGTTTTTCTCATAAGAGAGATTGTAAATTAAGCGTTCTCCATCTAGTCATAGTCATCTCGCAAGGATAATCTTCATAGTCTATCATATCGCTTGTTATTTTACCTTCTATAACTCCTGTTATTATTCTCGCGTCGTATTGTTTATAAGGAAAAATATTATTTGGAAGATTTCTATGTATACAATTACAAACTGGACATTTGAATCTTTTTACAGTAATGATAGACGCTTTACGATTTTTCGTCCGTACCATTCTTGAAACTTTATCATAATATTTCAAATCACTACCGCAAGATTCGCATATGTAATTCATCTTTTTTCACCTCACTGACAAGGTTTATTATACATAAAAATTAAAGATAATGTAGAAAAAGAGTACCTCCTGGTTTCTTCGCCATTTGGTACCCTTGTATTCATTCAAGACATTATATTTAGTAAATAATTAGTAAAATATAAATTTATTGTAAACGTAACATCTATAAAGTCTTATTTTATGGTGATTGTCGAATAATGATAGGCATTTTAATCGATGATTGCAATCATATCATTTTGTCTCCTCTTTAATGCCTAATTCATTTAATTTCTGTGTCAGTGCCAGTGTATAGTCATCTCTATCATCTATATTATATAGAGCAATGGCATCATCATATGATAAGCCATACTGACTGCTCAGGGTATCAGAAATAATGTTTTTAAGCTGCTCAAGCTGCAGCTCACATCCGTATTCCTTTGCATTGTCTGCATTTACAGCACATCGTCCTGCCGCACATACTAAGGAATCCGCTGCCATGGTTACATAGCCTGAATCGCTAAAGCTCTTATAGGCATCATACTTACCTGACACTGATGCAAGCACCGACAGCTTATTGTACAACTGCTTATCGTCACCCGAAAGCTTCAAGCCGCTCAGCCTGCTGTAGGCCTTTGTATACAGTTCTATTGAATCAGCTTTATTCTGTCCCAGATCAGCTATTGCCTGATTGTACGTATTCTGAGCATCAGTCACTTTGGAGTTGTTTCCGAGCAAAAAGGTGCATATGAGAACAAACACAACTATCGACATAACAAATACCCAGATTACTATAACAGGTCCCTTAGGAAGCTTAGGTCCCTTCTCCCATCCAATGCGTTCCTTCTTTTCCTTTGGAGCCTTTGGCTTTTTTTCTTTTTTAGGTTTTTTTGGCTTCTTTTCTTTTTTAGGCTTTTTGCCCTTCTTTGGCTTATCTGTGGCTTCGTTTAGCTCTCCGTCAGCATCCAGCGCTTCAAGTATCTGCTTATTCTCATCTGAGAGTGTCTTTGCGTCAGTTTCTGCACCTTCTGCTGTGCTCTGTATATCTGTGACATCATCTGACTGCGGCTCTTTTGTAAAAAATGATATTATTCTTTTTAAAAGGCTCTTTTTTTCAGTATCTTGTGCATCAACTGCTGCATCAGCCGTCTCGTGCACTTTCATCTGGCTGCTTGCATAATCATCTATATCAGCCCCTGTCTCACCGGTTTTTCCTTCAAGCAGATCACCGATATTATCCAGACCATCACTACCCAGTATGTCAAGTATATCCTTTGATGCATTTCCTGCCAAATCCGGCTCTCCTATTTCTTCAACCATCTGAGGTTCATTTGTTATTATACTCTCCGGAGTCTCCTCCTGTTTGGGATTCTCAGCCATTTCCGGCATGTTTGCATCCATCATCTCTATCCCAGAATCTGCCGGTGTAAAATTAAATACCGCATCGCTTAGATTATTGTCTGCTTTGTTTTCCTGTTTATCTCCCTGAGTCTCCTGTTCCTTCATCCTGCGGTCAAACTCAGTGAGCATATCATCAAGTGAAGCATCCTTGTCATCAGGAGCCGGAGTCTGTACATTAAGAGCCTGACCCTTGGCCTGCTCATTTTCCCTCTCAAGTTCCTTTTCAAAGTTCGACAGATACTCATCATATGTCTCATTTTCAAGCTCGTCCTCAAACTTTTTGAGGAATTCATCCTGATCAGCCCCAGACATCTTCGTATCTGTATCCTGCAGCTTATTCATTGAATCCAGCAAATTGTCCAGATAGTTTTCTGTCGATTTATCGCTCATTAGTATTCTCCATCTATAATCCATTAAAGGGTGCAGCTAAACAAGCCACACCCCTTGTATCTAAATATATTATGCTTTATCAATCAGCTTGTCAATCGCCTCTACAAGCTTTCCGATTTCAGGCTTTGTAAGCTGTGCGTCTGCTCCAAGCTGTTCACCCTTTTTCCTCATCTCTTCATTTACCAGTGAAGAGAATATGATAACCGGTATATCTCTAAGCTCTGCATCTGATTTTACAAGCTTTGTGAGTCTGTGTCCATCCATGAGTGGCATCTCAATATCAGTTATAATGCAGTCAAGATGCTTTGTAATATCGCCCTTTGCCTGCATAGCCTCTATCACATCCCAGGCCTCCTGACCATTCTCTTCCACTATGAGATTGGTATATCCCGACTTCTTAAGGCACTCGGTGATGAGCTTTGACAATAAAGCCGAATCCTCTGCGATAAGAATTGTAGCATCACTCCTATCTCTTGCCTCCATCTCATCGATATCATTAACCCTAAGTCCTGTCTGTGGACTAATAGAAGCAACTATAGCCTCAAAATCAAGGATAACTATAAGCCTGTCATCCATTTTGATAACACCTGTAGCAGTGCTGCCATGCTCGCCCGTCAGTGTCTCGTCAGGCTTTATGATATTCTCCCACGATACGCGGTGTATACCGATAACCTGATCTACATGAAATGCCACATTGAGTTTGTTAAAATTCGTAATGATAAATAAGCCCTTTTCATCCGTCTGTGGCAGATTAAGACAATTCTTTAAATTGATAACCGTAATCATTGTGTCACGTGGCATAAATATTCCCTCAACACTCGGATGAGTATTCGGAACAGGAGTGACCGGCATATATTGCAAAATCTCTCTGATCTTTGCGACATTGATTCCGTAGTGATTGTCTCCCAACGTGAATTCAAGCACTTCAAGCTCGTTTGTTCCTGACTCCAATAATATGTTCGTATCCATAATACAACCTCCACCTCTTAGTAATCTAAGTATATCATATGTTTTATAATTCAATCAAACTTTTTTCGTTATCTTTTATAACCGACATCTTAATATTGTCACATGCCGTACCCTGAGGTATCTTGAAAAGCAGCACCACATCAACCGCATCGTGCGCCTTTACGGTTCCCTGAAAAGTATTAAGGGAATATGTAAGGAATGTGCCCTCAGCCGTGTATTCCTTTCCATCGGGGAAAGTGGCTTTATATGTCCTGGCATTGCCAAACATATCAACATTTATATCCTCGTCTGTCGGATTTTTAAGAGTGAATTTCATAACCGCAAAAGTATTACCGCTTCCTGCCGTTATAGAATAGTATGAGCCCTCATTGTACACATCTGACTCGTTTACTCCATCATATGTAATTTCAAGGCTGCCGTAGCCTGTTGCCTCGGCAAGTGACACCTTCTTTTCCTGCGTGGCAGAAGGCTCTTTCTGCGAATTGCTGCTCTTATCATTTCCAGCTTCAGATGTCTTATTATCCTGCGAAAGTGAATTATCAGGTGACGCCTCGTCC
>OKUA01000933.1_pt1 | contig 18246 bp, 9 predicted proteins | sample 1606501 | NCBI WGS metagenome assembly OKUA01 (sample SAMEA3879608, study PRJEB24766) | human gut metagenome | biome: human-associated habitat; feature: feces | place: USA | collected 1985/1987
ATATTACAGGCTTCACGGGCTCAGCAGGTACCGCAGTCATCACTATGGATGAGGCCGGACTATGGACAGACGGCAGATATTTTGTGCAGGCGGCTGCGCAGCTTAAGGATACCACTGTAAAGCTCTTTAAGATTGGCGAGGAGGGCGTACCGACAGTTGATGAGTATATAAAGGATACTCTTTCGGATGGCGGTGTAATAGGTTTTGACGGCAGAGTGGTAAATGCCGCATGGGGCAAAAGGCTCTCTGAAATCGCAAAAGAAAAGCACGGCAGCATGTATGTAAATGAGGATCTGATTGACATTATATGGACTGACAGACCACCTATGTCAAAGGCACCTGTCATGATTTTTGACAATAAATACACCGGTGAGGATATAAGCTCAAAGCTTAAAAGAGTCAGAGAGCAGATGGCACAAAAGGGTGCAACACTTCATCTGATGTCATCACTTTACGATATCGCCTGGCTTTTAAATGTCAGGGGAGGCGACATAAGCTATGTGCCTGTAGTGCTTTCATACCTGGCACTGTCACAGGACAGCTGCATATGGTTTTTGCAGGAAGAGGTTGTGACAGAGACTCTTAAGGCATACCTCGATAAGAATGGTATACAGACAAGACCTTACGATGATTTTTATGAATATGTGAAGCATATTGATGAAAAAGAGACAGTGCTTTTAAATACATCGATTGTAAATTACCGCATCTGCGACAGCCTGCCGGATGGTGTTAAGGTGATTGATGCGGAGGATCCTACAGTTGTCATGAAGGCCGTAAAGAATGAAGTACAGCTTGAAAATCTGCGCAAGGCGCATTTGAAGGATGCAGTTGCGATGTGCAAGTTCATGTACTGGCTTAAGACAAATATAGGTAAGATACCTATGACAGAGATTTCGGCTTCAGATTATCTTGCATCGCTTAGAGCTGGGCAGGAGGGCTTTCTTGATTTGAGTTTTGCCACAATATGCGGATATGCTGATCATGGTGCTATTGTGCATTACTCTGCAACAGAGGAGTCTGACAGGCAGCTTAAGCCTGAGAGTCTTCTTTTGGTTGATTCAGGCGGACATTATCTGGAGGGAACCACAGATATCACGAGGACCTTTGCACTAGGCCCTGTGACTGACGAGATGAAGGATATGTTTACGAGAGTTTGCCGCTCAAATATGAACCTGGCAAATGCAAGGTTTAAGGAGGGCTGCTCGGGACTAAACTTTGATATTCTGGCAAGAGAGCCTTTATGGGAGATTGGCATGGACTACAATCACGGCACCGGACACGGTGTGGGCTATGTGCTCAATGTGCATGAGGGACCAAACAGCTTTCACTGGAAGCAGTACCCGGGCAGAACCGCAGAGCGTGTGATAGAAGAGGGTATGGTCACTACAGATGAGCCGGGCATCTATTTAGAGGGTAAATTCGGTATTCGTACAGAGAATGAGCTTATCTGCCGAAAGGGTGAGAAAAATGAGTATGGCCAGTTCATGTATTTTGAGAATCTGACCTATGTACCGATAGATCTCGATGCGATTGATCCAAATCAGATGACAGACAGGGAAAAAGGATACCTGAATGCTTATCATGCGAGAGTTTATGAGCTTGTTTCACCATTTTTGAATGATGAGGAGGCTCAGTGGCTTAAGAAATATACAAGAGCTATTTAACATTACTGCCTGCACTGCAGTGTGACCGGCAGCGATTACAACAATATTAAGTAATAAGGAAAGTATAAAATGAGTGAAAAGCTTGTACTTATAGACGGACACAGTATTTTAAACAGGGCATATCACGGACTTCCTGATCTGACCAATTCAGAGGGGCTTCACACAAATGCAGTCTATGGATTTTTGAATATCATGTTCAAGATTCTTGACGAGGAAAAGCCTGACTATCTGACGGTGGCATTTGATGTGCATGCGCCGACGTTTCGCCACAGAATGTTTGATGCGTACAAGGGCACGAGAAAGCCTATGGACGAGGAGCTCAGACAGCAGGTGCCTATGATAAAGGAAATGCTTACCGCTATGGGCATTAAAATCGTGGAAAAGGAGGGCTATGAGGCCGATGATATACTTGGAACCTTATCTGTCAGGGCAGAAAAGGCCGGTATGGATGTCGCCATCATTTCCGGAGACAGAGACCTTTTGCAGCTTGCGACTGACCATGTCATGGTAAGGATTCCAAAGACAAAGAAAACAGGAACCGAGATAGAAAACTACAATACAGCAGATGTTATCGAAAAGTACGGCGTCACTCCAAAGGAGTTTATCGATGTAAAGGCGCTGCAGGGAGATACGTCTGATAATATTCCCGGGGTACCCGGTATCGGCGAAAAGACAGCAGGCGCACTTATAGCAAAATATCACTGTATAGAGGCAGTACATGAGGACGCTGAGAATGTAAAGCCGCCAAAGGCTTCAAAGAATATAGTGGAGTACTGGGAGCAGGCGCTTATGAGCAAGGAGCTTGCGACAATCATACTTGATGCGCCGGTTGACTATGAATTTTCTGATGCAAAGCTTAGTGGCGGAGTAGAGTCACTCTACACTGAGGAAGCCTTTTTACTGTGCAAAAGATACGAATTCAAAAACATGCTGTCACGGTTTAACGTGGAGGCTCCTAAAAACAATGCCGAGGAGCATTTTGTGATAGTAAGGGACTTAAAGACTGCAGAGAGTGTGTTTGAGAAGGCAAAGGGCAGGGAGGTCGCTTTTGCGGTAGTACCGGGAGAGTCTTTGGAAAACTGCGAAAGTGATGGACAGCTAAGTCTGTTTTCGGAGCCGGTTTCGAACGATTATCTTGCTGTTTCGATTTGTTTTTCAGAGGAGGACATTTATTTTATCTGTACAGGTGATGAGATTTCAAGCAGCTTCCTGGATGAAAAATTAAATACCCTGGAAGTAAAGTCATGGATATCACCGGATTTAAAGACTAATCTGCACAGATTTAAGAGCAAAGAGATAAAGGCAGATGACAGAGGCAGATATTTTGACATGATGGTGGCTGCATACCTTATCAATCCGCTTGTCGGGGAGTATCCCTATGATGCGGTTGCAAAGGACTATCTGGGGCTTATGCTCTCATCTAAAAAGGATTATCTGGGAAAGCTTGATTTTACTCAGATGATGAAGGAGGATGAGAAAAAGGCAGTGGACTGTGCCTGCTACGAGGTGTATACTGCCTGGAAATCAAAGCCGGTTCTTTTGCAGAAGCTAAAGGAAATGGATATGCTCACGCTTTATAAAGATATCGAGCTGCCACTCGTTTTCGTACTGTATGATATGGAAAATGAGGGTATAAGGGCTGATGGAATAAAGCTTAAGGAGTATGGAGACAAGCTTGCTGTTTCGATAACTGAGCTTGAAAAGAAAATATATGAGGCAGCAGGTGAAGAGTTTAATATAAATTCGCCAAAGCAGCTTGGAGTCATTCTCTTTGAAAAGCTTGGACTGCCAAATGAAAAGAAGACAAAGACCGGTTATTCTACTGCGGCAGATGTGCTTGAAAAGCTGGCACCGGAGTATCCGATTGTCGCGGATATATTGGAATACAGACAGCTCACAAAGCTAAAGAGCACATATGCTGACGGACTTTCCGGGTATATTGCATCCGATGGCAAAATCCATACTACCTTAAATCAGACAATCACTGCGACAGGCCGTCTTTCAAGCACAGAGCCTAATCTGCAGAATATCCCGATAAGGATTGAGCTGGGCAAGCTTATCAGAAAGGTATTTCTGCCAGAGGATGGAGATCTGTTTGTTGATTCAGACTACTCGCAGATAGAGCTTCGGGTGCTTGCGGCGCTTTCAGGGGATGAAAGGATGATAGAGGCCTTTAAGAATGGTCAGGATATCCACAGAAGTACAGCATCCCTTGTGTTTGACACACCGTTTGATGAGGTCACAGACCTTCAAAGACGAAATGCCAAGGCGGTAAATTTTGGTATCGTTTATGGTATCAGCGCGTTTGGTCTGTCTAACGACCTGGGTATCTCAAGGAAAGAGGCACAGGGCTATATAGACAGCTATTTTGTCAAATATCCAAAGATTAAGGAGTTTTTGGATCAGACGGTTTTGGATGCCAAGAAAAATGGCTATACAAAGACCATGTTTGGGCGTATCAGACCGATTCCAGAGCTGAACTCGAGCAATTTCATGCAAAGACAGTTTGGAGAGAGAGTTGCAATGAATTCACCTATTCAGGGTACAGCAGCCGATATCATAAAGATTGCCATGATACGTGTGCATGACAGGCTTCTTGACGAGGGCTTAAAGTCAAGGCTTATCCTTCAGGTGCATGATGAGCTTTTAATTGAGACAAAGGAAGCTGAGAAGGATAAAGTGATTAAGCTTCTGGAGAAAGAGATGCGTGGTGCGGTGAACATGAAGGTATCCATGGAAGTGGGCACTGAGTGTGGCTATGACTGGTATGATGCGCATTGATGACAGAAAAGGAAACAGTATGATTTTTATAGGAATAACAGGTGGTGTAGGTGCCGGAAAATCGGCAGTGCTTGGCTATCTTAAGGAACTTGATGGCGTAAGGGTCATGCTCTCTGATGAGATAGCACATGAGCTGATGGAGCCGGGAAGCGACTGCTACAACAGATTAAAGGAATTGTTTGCGGGCGAACCGATATGGCTTGAGGACGGGCATTTTGACAGACCGGCACTTGCCGGAGTGATTTTTTCGGATGATAAAAAAAGAGAGCTTCTAAATGAAGTAGTACATCCGGCAGTAAAGGAATATGTGCTTAATGCAGTTAAAGAGGCAAAAAAAGATGGTCTTTTCATGCTTGTGCTTGAAGCAGCACTCCTTATAGAGGAGGGATATGGTGAAATCTGCGACGAGCTGTGGTATATTTATGCAAGTGAAGAAGTCAGAAGAAAAAGACTTAAGTCATCAAGAGGCTATTCAGATGAGAAGATAGATAGTATCTTTGCAAGCCAGCTTAAAGAAGCTGAGTACAGAAGGCACTGCAAGGAGGTTATCGATAATGATGGAGATATCGAAAACACGATAGCTTCAATAAATAAAGCGCTTAGCAAATACAAGGAGTAGTGGAAATGAATAATGTATTCGGTTTGGATATTGGTACAAGAAATGTTGTAGGAACTGTCGGCTATCAGACTGATGACAAGGAATTTGTGGTTACAGCACAGTATGTCAGGGAGCATGAGACCAGAGCGATGCTTGACGGTCAGATACATGATATAGGCAGGGTGGCAAAAACCATTAAGGAAGTAAAGGACGAGCTTGAAAAACAGACAGGACAGCCACTTGAAGAGGTGTGTATAGCAGCCGCAGGACGAGTATTAAAGACGGTCACGACGCATGTGGAGTATGAGTATGCGCAGGAGTCTGTGGTGACCGGCGAGGATGTCCATACGCTTGACCTGCTTGGCATAGAAAAGGCACAGGAGGCACTCAAGGAGGTTAACGATACAAGCTATAAGTTTTACTGTGTGGGATATTCTACAGTCAAATTCTTTTTGAATGATGAGGTGTTTATCAGCCTTGAGGGTCATAAGGCAAACAAAATAGGCGAGGATATTATAGTTACGTTTCTGCCGGAGGATGTGGTGGACGGACTTTATGCCGCAGTGGGACAGGCAGGGCTTAGTGTTGCCAATATGACATTGGAGCCTATCGCCGCTATCAATGTGGCAATTCCGGAGAACTATCGTATGCTTAATATCGCACTTGTCGATGTGGGAGCCGGAACGAGTGATATCTCAATCACAAGAGACGGAAGTATCATAGCCTATGGCATGATACCGCATGCAGGAGATGAGCTGACAGAAGTTATTGTGCAGCATTTCCTTGTGGATTTCAATATGGCGGAGAGCATCAAGCTTCAGTCTACGACAAGTGATACGGTTACATACAAGGATATCATGAGCATCGAGCACACAATTCCTGCACAGGATGTCTGGGATGTGGCAGCACCTGTTGTTGATAATATTGCACAAGAGGTATCGACTAAAATCAGAGAGCTAAACGGTGATAAGACAGTGAGTGCCTGCTTTGTAGTCGGAGGCGGAGGCAAGATACACGGCTTTACGGAAAAGCTTGCGGAAGATCTTGACCTGCCGGAGGAAAGAGTCGCTCTAAGAGGTGAGGAAGTGCTTGGCGATGTGACCTTTGAGCAGGAGGATATTAAGAAGGATCCGCTTCTTGTCACTCCAATTGGTATATGTCTGAATTATTATGACCAGAGAAATAATTTTATCATGGTCAGATTCAACGGTGAGAGAATAAAGCTCTATGACAATAACAGGCTTACAATAGTCGATGCGGCGCTTCAGGCGGGATTTCCAAACGATGAGCTGTTTCCAAAGCGTGGCACCCCGATAAACTTTACGGTAAACGGTGTGGCAAGGCTTGTAAGAGGCGAGGCCGGAGAGGGCGCAGTGGTGACCATGAACGGAAAGCCTGCAAGCATCAATACACCGCTTGAGCCAAACAGTGAGATAATCATAGAGCCGTCCACAGCAGGAGAGGCAGCAGAGTATAAGATATCGCAGCTTGATGAGTACAATCATTCTGTCATTACTTTTATCATAAACGGCAGAAGGGTTTCATGTCCTAGGTTTGTCCAGGTAAACGGAGAGCTTGAGCCGGAGGATTACAGCATCAGGGAAAATGATGTGATTGAGACAAGAAATTACTATACAGTGCGCCAGATTGCGCAGTTTATGGATCTTGTTATTGACACAGACCAGATGATATTTGTAAACAATGAAGAGGCAGGTCTCGACACTCTTGTATATGAAAATTTCTCTGTTGAGTGGAAAACAGATGAATATGGTGTTGCAAGAATCGACAATAACACTTATAATGACACACAAGAGTCTGATTCAGATGATGCTTCGGTCTTAGCTGAGCAGGATGCAAACAGCACAGAGTCAGACAACACAGTGACCAGAACCTCAGAGCAGATGATGAATCAGGTGCTCGATGAGTTGCATGATGATTTTGCTAAAGAAGCTGAAGCAGCTGCTGTGCCGGAAAACGAATTGCCGGAAAACGAACTGCCGGAAAATGAATTGCCAAAAAATGATATACAGGAAGAAATACATAAAGAAGACTCATCAGAAAATACAATTACAGTAATTGTAAACGGTGAGCCTGTAGAGCTGTCCGGCAAGGATACATATATATTTGTCGATATATTTACCCATATCTCATTTGATTTACAGGCAGGAAAGGGCAGGGCAATAGCCACTGTAATAAATGGCAGGGATGCCCGGTTTTCTGAGGAGCTTCATGAGGGAGACAAAATAGAATTATACTGGAAAGAGAATTAACATGTTAGAATTATGCAGCATTGCCAGCGGCAGCAGTGGAAACTGTATATGTGTGGGCACGGATGATTGTCATGTGCTCATAGACGCGGGCATCAGCGGTAAGAAAATAGAAAACGGCCTGAATGAATTTGATATGACGGCCACAGATATGCAGGGGATTCTCGTGACACATGAGCATATAGACCATATCGCAGGGCTTGGTGTCATGGCAAGACGCTATCATATTCCGATTTATGCAACAAAGGCCACAATCGGGGCCATAAAATGTACCAAATCCGTTGGAAATATAGATGATGAGCTGTTTCATCCTGTTGAGGCAGGCGTCGATTTTACAATAGGCGATATAGAGTTTGAGCCGCTTCACATATCACACGATGCGGCTGATCCTGTCGCGTACAGATTTAAAAACGAAAATCATGCGATGGCAGTCGTGACAGACCTTGGCACGTATGATGACGCACTGGTTTCAAAGCTTCAGAACCTGGATGGGCTGCTGCTTGAAGCCAATCATGATATAAATATGCTCCAAACAGGGGCATATCCGTATCCGCTCAAGCGCAGAATCATGGGTGACAGCGGACATTTGTCGAATGAGAGAAGCGGGCAGTTGTTATGCGAGCTTCTTCATGATAAATTTGGCTCAGTAATACTGGGACACCTTAGTAAAGAAAACAACTACGAAAAGCTGGCGTATGAAGCCGTCAGGCTTGAGGTCACAATGGGAGACAATCCATATAAGGCAAGTGATTTCCCTATGTATGTGGCTAAGAGAGACAGGGCATCAGACCGCATAGCCGTAGAATAAGAGAACAGGAGAATAAGTTGTTATGGATAACACAAAGAACAAAGTAATCATCACAGTTGTCGGAAAAGACACAGTAGGAATCATCGCAAAGGTATGTACATATCTGTCAGAGGGCAGTGTAAACGTGCTTGATATTTCACAGACTATCGTTTCAGGTTATTTCAACATGATGATGATTGTGGATATGGCAAATGCTACAGCTTCATTTGCAGAGATTTCTGACCAGCTTGATGCACTTGGAGAAGAAATTGGTGTAACAATAAAGTGTCAGAAGGAAGAAATCTTTGAGATGATGCATCGAATCTAGTTTAGCATAAAAATGTCATACACAGTTAAAGGAGAACAGCAAAATGATAAATATTGGTGAAGTAATTGAGACCAATGACATGGTGGAGAAGGAAAATCTTGACGTGCGTACAATCACACTCGGTATCAGCCTGCTCGACTGTATAGACTCAGACCTTGCAAAGGTAAATGAGAATATCTACAACAAGATTACAACACTTGCAAAGAATCTTGTATCAACAGGAAAAGAGATAGAGAACAACTACTGTATCCCTATCGTAAACAAACGTATTTCAGTTACACCTATCGCCCTTGTCGGCGGTGCGGCCTGCAAGAGCTCAGAGGATTTTGTTACCATAGCAAAGACTCTTGACAGAGCAGCCAAAGAGGTAGGTGTCAACTTCATCGGTGGATACTCAGCACTTGTGTCAAAGGGCATGACAAAGGCGGATGAGCTTTTAATCAAATCCATCCCTCAGGCAATGCTTGAGACAGACCTGGTATGCAGCTCTGTAAATGTTGGCTCTACAAAAACCGGAATCAACATGGATGCAGTAAAGCTGATTGGTGAGATGATAAAGGAGACAGCAGAGGTGACAAAGCACCTTCCTGTATCAGGCTGTGCCAAGTTTGTAGTATTCTGCAACGCTCCTGATGACAATCCGTTTATGGCAGGAGCTTTCCACGGTGTGACAGAGGCAGATGCCATCATCAATGTAGGTGTCAGCGGACCGGGAGTAGTAAAGACTGCCCTTGAAAAGGTAAGAGGCGAGAACTTTGAGGTGCTCTGTGAGACAATCAAGAAGACAGCTTTCAAGGTTACACGAGTAGGACAGCTTGTGGCAAAGGAGGCTTCAAAAAAGCTTGGAGTGCCATTTGGAATCATAGACCTTTCACTTGCACCTACACCGGCTATCGGAGACTCTGTAGCCGATATTCTCTGCGAGATAGGCTTAGAGAGAGCCGGAGCTCCGGGAACAACAGCAGCACTTGCACTCTTAAACGATCAGGTGAAAAAGGGCGGTATCATGGCATCCTCATATGTCGGCGGACTCTCAGGTGCCTTTATTCCTGTATCAGAGGATCAGGGAATGATAGATGCCGTAAACGATGGTGCACTCACCCTCGAAAAGCTTGAGGCTATGACCTGTGTGTGCTCAGTGGGACTTGACATGATTGCAATTCCGGGCGATACAAAGGCCACCACAATTTCAGGAATTATCGCAGATGAGATGGCTATCGGTATGATAAATCAAAAGACAACAGCCTGCAGACTGCTTCCGGCAATCGGAAAGGATGTAGGTGATGTGGTAGAAATCGGAGGACTCCTTGGAAGTGCACCGGTTATGCCGGTAAACAGATTCTCTTGTGATGCATTTGTAAACCGTGGAGGAAGAATCCCGGCATCTATTCACAGCTTTAAAAATTAGTAAATAATAGCATTGTTTACAAGCATGTACTTATAAGAATAACTTATAAGTACATGCTTATTTTAAAGTGGTACTTGACAATGACAAAAATACATGATTAAATAAAGACAGTTATATGACTGACGGAAGTGGATAACCACATGGAGTATAACAGTTGATTGCCGACCGTCTGGGCGCACATTTATATAAGTTTCCTGCAGAGCTTTATATTATTATGTGTGTTCAGACGGTTCTTTTTATTCCGGCAGGCCCGAGTAATTTGGGGATGCAGACCACATTATCAGAAAACATGGAGGAATGACATGGAAAGAGTATCATTAGCAAAGGAATTATCAAGCACAACATACCCTGGCAGAGGTATCGTAATCGGCCGCACAAAGGATGGTAAGAAGGCTGTAACAGCATACTTTATCATGGGCAGAAGCGAAAACAGCCGCAACAGAGTATTTGTAGAGGATGGCGAGGGCATCAGAACACAGGCATTTGACCCTTCAAAGCTTGAGGATCCAAGTCTTATTATTTACGCACCTGTAAGAGTGCTCGGCAACAAGACAATTGTCACAAACGGTGACCAGACAGATACTATCTATGAGCTGATGGACAAGCAGCAGACATTTGAGCAGGCATTAAGGACAAGAGAGTTTGAGCCTGACGCTCCTAACTATACACCAAGAATTTCAGGAATCATGCATATTGACAATGGCGAGTTCAACTACGCTATGTCAATCTTAAAGAGCAACAACGGCAATCCTGATGCATGCAATAGATACACATTTGCATACTCAGCACCGGTTGCGGGAGAGGGACATTTCATCCATACATATATGGGCGATGGAAATCCACTGCCAAGCTTTGAGGGTGAGCCTACATGGGTAGACATCGATGGAGATATCGACGAGTTTACCAATATGGTATGGGAGAACCTTAACGAGGACAATAAGGTATCACTTTTTGTCAGATATATTGATATCGCAACAGGCGAGTATGAGAGCAGAATCGTAAACAAAAACAAATAAAACACTATATAAACGGTCAAATATACAAGATAAGCAGATAAAAACAGGAGAACAGAAAAATGCAGGAATACGAATTAAAATACGGATGTAATCCAAATCAGAAACCAGCCAGAATATTTATGAAGGAGGGAGAGCTTCCTATAAAAGTGCTTAACGGCAGAGCCGGATATATCAACTTCCTTGATGCTTTTAACGGATGGCAGCTTGTAAGAGAGCTTAAGAAGGCAACAGGTCTTCCAGCCGCAACATCATTCAAGCATGTTTCACCTGCAGGTGCAGCAGTAGGACAGCCGCTTTCAGATGTGGAGAAAAAGATTTACTGGGTTGATGATATGGATATTGAGTTTACACCACTTGCAAATGCATACATCAGAGCAAGAGGCGCTGACAGAATGTCATCATTTGGTGATTTTATTTCACTTTCAGATGTATGTGACAAGAGCACTGCACTTGTAATCAAGAGAGAGGTATCAGACGGTGTTATCGCTCCGGGCTACACAGACGAGGCTCTTGAGATTTTAAAGGCTAAGAAAAAAGGCAATTATTGTGTTATCGAGATTGACCCGTCATATGAGCCGGCACCTATCGAGAGAAAGGATGTATTTGGCATCACATTTGAGCAGGGCAGAAACGAGCTTCATATTGATGATGATTTCTTCTCAAATATCGTGACAGAGAACAAGGAGCTCACAGAGCAGGCTAAGATTGATCTGGCAATATCTATGATTACTTTAAAGTATACACAGTCCAACTCTGTATGCTATGTAAAGGGCGGCCAGGCAATCGGTATCGGAGCAGGCCAGCAGTCTCGTATCCACTGTACCAGACTTGCAGGCTCAAAGGCAGACAACTGGTGGCTTCGCCAGTCTCCACAGGTGCTTGGACTTCAGTTCGTGGATGGTATCAGACGTGCAGACCGCGACAATACTATTGACCTTTATATCGGTGAGGATTATATGGATGTGCTTGCAGAGGGCGAGTGGCAGAAGTTCTTCAAGGTAAAGCCGGACGTATTTACAGCAGAGGAGAAGAGAGCTTGGCTTGACAAGAATACAGATGTAGCACTTGGATCTGATGCATTCTTCCCATTTGGTGACAACATTGAGCGTGCTCACAAGAGTGGTGTGAAGTATGTAGCACAGCCGGGTGGATCTGTGAGAGATGACCATGTTATTGATACATGTAATAAGTACGGTATGGTAATGAGCTTTACAGGAATCAGACTTTTCCATCACTAATCACAAGGTATAGCGGTTATTAAGCTGAATTTAAGCACAATAAGTAATTCAATAATAGAAGACTTCATGATATAATTACAGTATACATTTTATACAGTAGTTAATCATGGAGTCTTTTTATGTCATTACAGTTTATCACAGGTAATTCAGGAAACGGAAAAACAAAATATCTCTTTAACAGGATAGTGAAAGAGGCAAAGGCAAACCCAAGGGACAATTATCTTGTAATAGTGCCTGAGCAGTTTACAATGCAGACGCAGAGACAGCTTGTAGATTTGTCGGAGAATAAAGCTATCATGAATATAGATGTGCTAAGCTTTAAGCGCTTAGCCTACAGAGTGTTTGATGAGCTTGGAATCACAAATCTCACGGTGCTTGAGGAGACAGGTAAGAACCTTGTACTCAGAAAGCTTGCGGCACAGGAGGCGGATAAGCTTGGCGTAATAGGCAGAAACTTAAACCGCATCGGCTATATAAGTGAGGTAAAGTCACTGCTTTCGGAGCTTGTGCAGTACAATATATCACCTGAGGAGCTCGGAAGATATATTGCCTCAGGCATGCTATCGGATACACTTTCAGATAAGCTTAAGGATGTGCTCGTGCTATACGAAGCATTTGAGAAGTTTATGCAGGACAAATATATCACTGCAGAGGAAATACTTAATGTGCTTAGCAATGTGGCGGAGGAGTCTGCAATTCTTAGAAATTCAGTCATTGCATTTGATGAATTTACCGGATTTACACCTATACAGAACCAGCTTATCAAAAAGCTCTTTGTCATTTCAAAGAAAATATATGTAACGCTCACAATAGACTGTCGTGAGGATATCTTTAAGAGCAGAGGCATGCAGGAGCTGTTTGACATGCCAAAAAGGACAGTGAAATCACTCACCGAAATGGCAGCGTTTTATGGCATAGAAGTCGAGGAACCTATTATCCTTGATAAAAACTACCGGCTTGCAGAAAACGAAGAGCTAAGCTTTATGGAACAGCAGCTTTTCAGAAAACGAAGATGCTCCTTTAAAAAAGTACCAAAGCACATTCATATAGACTGTCTGCGTGACCCGAAGCAGGAGCTGACAAAGATAGCCAGAAGAATTAATGAGCTTGTAAGGAACGAAAACCTACGTTACCGAGATATTGCTATAGTCACAGGAGATGTGAATATATATGCAGGTTATGTGCGTGAAATATTTGACAAATACAATATTCCTTACTTTATCGATGCCACACAGGAGATACTTTTCCATCCGTTTATTGAGTTTATCAGGTCAATACCCGATATTGCGGCACAAAATTTCTCGGCAGATGCGGTGTTCAGATTTTTGCGGTGCGGCTTTAGTGAGCTATTGGACAGTGAAATAGATGTACTTGAAAACTACGTGCTCGCCTGTGGAGTAAGAGGTAAAAGCGCATGGGACAAAAAGTGGGTCAGGCTGCCAAAGCATAAGGCAGGCTATGACCTTGAGCTTTTAAACCAAAGCAGGGAATATATAATGGAGCTTCTAAAGCCGGTATATCAGGTGTTTTCCAATAAAAAGTCAACGGTAAAGGACTATGTGCTAGCTATATATAAGCTGATAGTTTTGCTTGATATACCTGATAAGCTTGCAAAAAAGGAGCAGGCACTGCTTGATGCAGGGGACCAGACCGCATCAAAGGAATATGGACAGATATACAAAATAGTCATGCAGCTCTTTGAAAAATATGTGGCGGTGCTGGGCGATGAATGCATGGATGCAGAGGAATTTACACAGATACTGGATGCAGGACTGGATGCGGCAGATGTAGCAGTCATACCGCCGGGATACGACACTGTGACCATCGGAGATATTGAGAGAACGCGTCTGACCAACATAAAGGTCATGTTTTTTGCAGGTGTAAACGATGGGATTGTTCCAAAGGCGGCAGGAAGAGGAGGCATTATATCACAGTATGAGAGAGAGGCACTTAAGGAGCTGGATATAGAGCTTGCGCCTGGGGCAAGGGAGCAGGCATTTATACAGAGGTTTTATCTGTATCTGAATATGACAAAGCCATCCAGGGAACTTTATATCAGCTATACGAGGCTTGACAGTGAAAAAAAGGCTGCCCAGCCATCGTATCTCATAGGTATATTAAAGGGAATGTTTCCGGAGCTTGTCGTGACAGAGACAGAGGATGTAGAACAGCTTTTGGATATATCAAGCAGGCAGAGTGCTCTGGATTATCTGCTGTCAAATGAGGTGGATGACAGATGGTGCGAGATTGCAGCAGCGGTGATGCTCTATGACGCATCAGTCAGTGATGCAGGGGGCGGTAATGAAGTAGACGATAAAGAATTTACTCAAAAAAATTCCGTGGAGCGGCTCATCAATGCAAGGTTTGAGCATTATTCAAAGGATCCGATTAGCCGAAATGTGGCAAGAAGTATATACGGCAGACACATGGAGGGCAGTATCACGCGCTTTGAGCAGTTTGCCAGGTGTGCATATGCGCATTTTTTAAATTATGGATTGAGGCTTACAGAGCGTGAGGAGAGCGGCTTTACATCCCTTGATATGGGTAATATATACCATGAAGCACTGGAAAGATACAGTAAGAAGCTTGATATGGAGAGTACTGACTGGTTTAGCGTGACAGATGCAAAAAGAGATGAGCTTGCTATGGAAGCAATAAATGAGGTGATTGATGAGTATGCAGGCTTTGGCATATTTGATACAGCGGAAAGCCAACATTCGATATCACATATGAAGGCGGTCTTTAAGCAGACAGTATGGGCACTCACAACCCAGATACGAAGAGGCAGCTTTGTGCCTGAGAGGTTTGAGTTTTCCTTTTACGAGAGCCTTGATATGGCGAATGATGTGACGGTTGATATAAAGGGACGCGTGGACAGGACTGACACATATACGGATGAGGGCAGGCTTTTTGTGAAGGTACTGGATTACAAGTCGGGAAATACAGTTTTTGACCTGGTGAAGCTGTACTATGGCACGCAGCTTCAGCTTGCAGTGTACATGGACGCTGTCATGGAACAAAAGAAAGAGGCGCTAAAGCAGGTAAGTGTGGAGCCGGGCGGTATGCTGTACTATCACATCGACGATCCTGTAATTGATTTAAAGGATGTGACACCGGGCACTGAGCTGTCTGAGGAAGAAATCAATCAGATGATATTAAAGAAGCTCAAGCCTGACGGGCTTATCAACTCGGACGAAAAGGCATACAGAGGCATGGACAGGAACTTTGAGAAAAGCTCTGACGTAATCCCTGTCACCTTAAAAAAGGATCAGACACCGGCTGCAGGATCAAAGGTGGCAAACGCCGAAGAGTTTGATGTGATAACAAGGTTTGCGCGAGAGAAGCTTCGCGAGATAGGAAGAGAAATATATGATGGAAATGTTGCTGTCAATCCTATCAAGAACAAGAAAATAGACAGCTGCGCATATTGCGCTTTTCAGGCCATATGCAGGTATGATTCAAGGATACCTGGCTTTAGCGAAAGAAGCTTTAACGGTGACAATAAGGAAGATGTACTTGATAAAATGCGTACACAGATTGCAGCGGCAGAGCATAAAGCATGCTATGGAGATAATAATATAAAGCCATAATCGGGAGACATAATATGGATGTTAAATGGACCAGTGAACAGAAAAAGGTTATAGATTTAAGAGACAGGGATATACTTGTATCGGCGGCAGCGGGCTCAGGAAAGACAGCTGTACTCGTTGAGCGTATAGTAAACAGAATATGTGTGGATAATCCACCGGTGGATATCGACAGGATGCTTGTGGTGACGTTTACCAAGGCTGCAGCTGCTGAGATGAGGGAGCGTGTCAGCCGTGCGATAGACAGCTTGAAGGAGCAAAAGCCGGACGATGAGAATCTGCAGAGGCAGTCGACACTGGTTCACAATGCGCTTATCACTACAATCGATTCGTTTTGTCTGTTTGTGGTGCAGAATAATTTCGCACAGCTTAATCTGGATCCTGATTTCAGAATCGGTGACCAGGCAGAGCTTAAGCTTATGCTAAAGGATGCTTTGGCACAGGTATTTGAGGACAATTATGCAAGAGAAGACAACGAGGCATTTATCAACCTTATAGATACCTACAGCAAGGGGAGAAATGACTCTGCCGTCAGGCAGATGGTGGAGGATATCTACTATAAGGCGGGCAGCTCATCATGGCCGAGAAAGTGGATGAACAGTCTCCTAAGGCTCTATGATATAAAGTCAGCTAAACAGCTTGAGGACTCAGAAATCATTAAGGAGATAGTTGATTACAGCAGGGTGCTTTTGGAGGAGGCTGTTCAGGAGCTTACAATGGCGAAAGACCTGGCATCAGCTACACCCGGGCTTGAAAAGTATGCGCTTACACTTTCAGAGGATATAGCATTGTTTGATGGAATGGCTGATGTGACAGGCTATGTCGGCATGCAGGAGTTCTTAAACAAAATATCCTTTGGCAGAATTGCTGTCATCAGGAAATTTGATGGAGACGAGAAGAAAAAGGAGCGCGTGAAAAGTATGCGCGATGCTGCCAAGAAGAAGGTAGACGGAATAAAGCAGAAATACTTTGGCATGTCAATTGAGCTTATGTATGAGCAGCTGGAGCGTCAAAGACCATTTGTTAAAGAGCTGATAAGGCTCTCACTCGAGTTTTATGATGCGATGGAGGCTGTAAAGACAAGAAAAAGAGTATTTGATTTTTCTGATATAGAGCACTTTGCGCTTCGTATACTGGTGGATGAACAGACACTGGAGCCCACAGAGACAGCACGTGAGTTTTCAAAACATTTTGAGGAAATCATGATTGACGAGTATCAGGACTCAAACCAGGTGCAGGAGGACATACTTACCGCTATTTCAAGAGAGCACCAGGGAGTCGGCAACATGTTTATGGTGGGCGATGTAAAGCAGAGCATATACAGGTTTCGAATGGCACGTCCTGAGCTGTTTATGGAAAAATACAACACATATACATCAGATGACAGTGCACACCAGAGAATAGACCTGCATAAAAATTTCAGAAGCAGGAATGAGGTGTTAGACTTTACTAACGACATATTCTACAAAATCATGGCAGCAGATTTGGGCAATGTGCAGTATGATGACGATGCGGCACTGTATCCCGGTGCAAGCTATCCAAAGGAGACGATGCGTCCTGAGCTTTTGCTTGTTGACTACAAGGATGAGGATCTGTCTGAAATTATAGAGGATGAGGATGGAGATAAGGTGCAGATAGAGGCGCTTTTGATTGCAAACCGTATCAGGAGTCTGATGGAAAACGGCATGGTGACCGATAAAAAGACAGGGCAGCTAAGAGCCGTGCAGTACAGGGATATAGTGATACTTTCGAGAAGTGTTGCAACCTGGGGCAATACAGTGGCAGCAGTATTAAAGGACTGTGATATTCCGGCGCATGTAGAGTCGAATACAGGCTACTTTTCATCGTATGAGATACAGGTGATTCTGTCCATGCTTCGCATACTCGATAATCCGCTGCAGGATATTCCGATGGCAGCAGTGCTTGCCTCGCCTATCGTGGGCATGGATGATGAGGAGCTGGCACAGATTAGGTCTGCCTTTAAGGGCGTAAGCTTTGCACAGGCTGCACTTAGCGCCATGGCAGGTGAGGATGGCTATGAGGACGAGAAGCTTAAAGCCTTCGCTTTGGTATTTGAGAGACTAAGAGGTGCTGTAGCTGATACGCCAATCCATGAGCTTTTGTACATGATGCTTGATGAGACAGGCTTTTACAGGTATGCATCGGCCATGCCGGCAGGAAAACGGCGCAGACAGAATATAGATATGCTGATTGAGATGGCCGCAGCCTATGAAAAGACCAGCTACAAGGGGCTGTTTCACTTTGTCAGGTACATAGATATACAGCAGAAATACGAGATAGACTACGGAGAGGCCGATACCGCAGGCGAGAATGACGATGTGGTGCGCATTATGACAATCCATAAGAGCAAGGGTCTTGAGTTTCCTGTAGTGTTTGTTTCCGGGCTTGGCAAGGGCTTTAACACGCAGGACACAAAATCAGACCTGGTGATACATGAAAAGCTTGGGCTTGGCCTTGTGGAAAAAACAAAAAGCCCAAGGACAAAGCGACCATCACTAATCAGAAATGAGATAGAAAGCCGCATTAAAAGGGAAAATCTGGGAGAGGAGCT
>OKUA01000936.1_pt1 | contig 18238 bp, 14 predicted proteins | sample 1606501 | NCBI WGS metagenome assembly OKUA01 (sample SAMEA3879608, study PRJEB24766) | human gut metagenome | biome: human-associated habitat; feature: feces | place: USA | collected 1985/1987
AAACAGGACTTTCATTTACAAACGGGGATTCTTGGGTTACAAATGGGATTCTCGGGTTACTATTTACCGGAATTTAAAATTTCATTTTTGGAGGTACACAGTATTTTTGCAAACTGCTTGCAATTTGCAATCAAACGAAATATAATGAAGAAAAAAGAGGAGGCGATATCTATGGCAAGAACAGCAAATGTATTTGCACGTGTTGAGCCTGAAGTGAAAGAACAGGCAGAGCAGGTGCTTGATCGACTTGGCATTCCAATGTCCAATGCGGTAGGAATGTTTCTGAGACAGATTGTACTCCAGAGAGGAATTCCTTTTGAAATGAAACTTCCGGCTTATGAGGAACCTGTTGCGTATGGCTCTCTTACAAAGGAACAGTTCGATGCAGAAATAGAAAAAGGCATGGAAGATATTAAAGCAGGCAGAGTATATTCAGCAGATGAAGTTGAAGCAGAAATGAAACGGGAATTTGGTATATGAAATATAAAGTGATGTATACAGCAGGAGCCAAAAGAGATCTGAGAAATATTTTCAGATATATTTCAGAGGAACTGTTAGCTCCAGAGAACGCTGCCGGACAGACAGACCGAATTATGGCTGCTATTCGAAAGCTGGACACCATGCCGAATAGAAACCGGCTTTATGATGAAGAACCATGGCACAGCAGAGGACTTCGGTTCTTTCCGGTGGACAATTATTTGGTATTTTATAAGACAAATGATGAAAATGAAATAGTGTATATAGTTCGAATTATGTATCGTGGACGTGATGTTCGCAAGCAGTTAAGCCGGACAGAGGACATTTCAGAAAATTAAAATTTAATATGGCACCAGAGGTTTAAGCAGTTAGTCTATGAAAAATAGGGGAGCTGCTTTTTTCATACAAAGTCCATCTGAAGATGTGTGATTTAATGAGTGGTGGGGGCAGGCACCAATGTGGTCAAAAAGCATCAACTTAAGGAAAATGTCTTAAGTTGATGCAAGATAAAATTATCGAGCTGTTATCTGGGCGGAACATATTGGTGTTTATGATTCCTTATCTTGTCCAAAATCGGTTCTCATTTTTGTCAGGCTTCAGCTCATTTCATTGCCGCAACTTTGCAATTTATAATAGTTATCAATTGAATATTAACCTAAAATTCGCTATACTGAATAATATAATTTGTCGAAAATATGTTTGCCGAAAGGACGGATTGCAACAAGTTAATTATTTACTCATAATGAGTATCAGAAAATGCTAGTGTTTTACTATACTTATATTTCAGTCGAATTTTTAAGACGGTGGAGGGCATGAGTCCGAGTTAGCATAGGAAAAAGTGGTAAAGTATAAATTGTTTTTACTGCAATCTGAAGAGTTATTGTGAAGGAGAGGTAAAGAATGGATGAGCATGATGTAGTGGAAGCTGGAACTGATTTACTTTTTGGGGATCCTAAGTCAGTCTTAAAAAAAATAGGTTTATCTATTTTGGATAAGAAACAGTTTGAGGCTATATTCGTATCAGCTGGGAAAACGGTTGCTGAATATGAAAAAGATAACACAGAGCAGAATGACATTAGGAAGATTTTGTTCTGTGAGGAAACTATGAGACTTTTAGCTAATGAAATAAGAAAGAGTAATAGTTTTGATTGGCTAAATGATTTGGATAGATGTGTTAATGATTTACTTTCTTTAAGTGAACTTGATAGCATCAATAAAGCTAGATGCAAGAAACATTTTGAGGATATAGTAATTTATCAAATTAAAAAGTTATTTCCGCAGAGGTATGGTTCTTATTGCTTGGGAGATATCCATGACAATGTTAATAGTTTGATGGCTTCAACGCAATCTAGTAACGAGACGCTCAATAAGATTCTTGAATTGATGAGTCAAAATGATGGTGAATACAATCAAAAGAGTCCAACGACACATGAAGACTGGCAGGATAAGAGTTCATATACATTACTTGAATGGCATTTGGAGAGGGTGGAAGTTGATGGTATATTTGCGCACAAAGATAGCTATACGGATGATATTATTAAACTAACAGAAACGTGGCAAAAGGAACGTGATGAATATCCGGGTTGGTATATTATTCCATATAATACGGCTGTAGAGTTAAGTATGTATACTGACGAGAATGGATTGTTACAAAAGCATGAGACGGAAGATATTGACGTAATGTTGGATTTTGCTTATGAATTGTGCTGGAGATGTATAAAAACAATGCTACCATATAGCGAGTATGAAGTATTTCACTTAAGGCAGATATGGGACAAGTATTATATAAAAATTAAGGAAAATGCCGGTGGTTCAGACAAAATACGAAAGTGGTTCTATATAGGACAGATACTGCTTTCTTGTTATAGGGAGTCTATGAATTGGAACGAATGGCAGCGTCTTATGGACATTTTGATTGTCTATCAGGATAGTGGAAATAATGGTAAAGTCGACTTAATGATAGAAAGAGCTAAGGCATGTTATTTTCAGTTAGACATACCGAGTTTGAGAAAGGAGTTGGATCAGTGCGATATTCCTAAGGAGTGTTATGAACAGAGACTGTTGGTAATAGGACTCGAGTTGGAATGTGGAAAATTGGAAGAATCACTTGAAAAGTTAAAGCAGCTCAGACAAGATTTAATTTGTAAAGTAGATGAGAATAATGAAAATTATTATTTAAAGAGTTTAGAGGCATCGGTATTACAATTACTTTCTATTTGTCAGCAGGCATACTCTTTGCATAAAGAAATATACGAATTTGAGCAAATGGGAATCGATGAGATATTAGAAGAGATTGAGCGAAAAAAAGAATTTTTTGACTGGGAATCATGGAAAAATAATGTTGCTAAAGAACTTTTTAACCATTGTGTTGATAACCAATTTGAAAAGGAAACATTTGAACTAAACAGGAGTACAGTGACCATATGTTCATATAGTCGTTCGGGTCATGCGGAAGGATACCAGCTTTATAAAGTGTTAGAGAAACTTGGAATCCCATTTAAATGTGGATGCGTTACTGTTATTTCAGATATGGAATTGTCTTTGATAGCGTCTATTTATAATTTTAATAATAGATTAGGTTTGTTACTGTTAGTTCGTTGTTCAAGTACAGGGACAATAGAAAAACTTGTTAATAGAAAATTTGTAATGGATTTAGAGAGTGGGTATATTGACGATGTTATAGATATTTTAATAAATGCTATTGAGGTTAATATCGGTGAAATAATTGCAATGGGAAATGGTTTCCCGGAATATTTAGCTGGGCATATAAGGGAAAATGTTCCGATATTATTGCAAAGATTTTCAAGCCGGGCATCTGAAAGGATGCAAAAAAAGGAATTACAGTTTATTCAGAAAATTATGAGTTATAGGAACATTCCACCTCGATTTGAAGTAACTCAATTAATGGATAAGCTATTACGGCAAATATCCGAACGTATGAAGGTTAAGCTACTTCATCTAATGATGGAAACTGAGATTGTAGAGCAAGTAACAATGCATTCGAGAGTTGACGGTTCAAATGGAATAGATATTTTTGACTGTTATTTTAACAAGCAAGGATTGGATACTTTGTTTGAAGAATATCATGTGTTGATAGATGAAGATGTGATAAATTGGCTATTAAAAGATGATTGGAAGTCTGATTACGAATGGAAGACAAAAGTCGTAAGATTAAAGATTTTAGATGAATATCATCTTTTAAACACTAAACAGCATGATGAATATGTGAAGTTACTTTGGTCAAATATTGAAGAGAAAACTCAATTGCCAAAATTGGCCGGTTATTACTTATGGGTATATGAAACGCTACCATACATTGATGAATCAATTCCCAAATTGTCGGTTAAGAATTATTTTATTACAAATGATATTGCTAAGGATAGCAATGATTTGTATTTAAAACAATTGACACTTTTATGTGCAAATACGGAGCTGGGCTATTGGAATGAAAACGATGTGCTTATTATTATAAATAAGATAAGTAAATACTGGTACAAAATCGCAGAGAATACAGCAAATATTATGTTTGAGGATAATTCTAGAAAAGCTGTATATGCAATAGCAGCTGTGCTGGAAAATTGTAATGGTATGATTTCCGATGAAGCACGAGAGATTCTTATTAAATTGGCACATGAAATGAATGAAAAGGGGATTTACACAAAGTGTTTTGATATATTTATTTTGCGGGATGAACAATGGGAGCGTGATGTACAAGAGAATATTTTTGCAATGAATGAATCTCAATCAATAGATTCACTTAGAGCTATGGAAAAGTATATTATACGTTATCCTGATAGTGTTACTACCAGTCAAATGCTTGGAAAGATAGTCGAATTAATTGAGCTTAGAAAAGAACCGGGATTGCTTTCAGCTATATGGATATTACATAATCTGGTATATGCGAAGAATACGGTTATAGATACTATTGGAATTGAAAGAATAGATAGATTACTGTTTTTTTTGGCAGAATTAATTAACTACGATAATGCTGCCATGAAAGATATTAAGCATTGTATTGAGCTTAGACAGGCTTGTGCGGCTCTGGCTTTTAGACTATTTGATTGGAAGACAGTAAATTGCGGTAAGGGTGTGGAAAAATGGCGTGAGATTTGTAAATCATCTGATGAGGCAAACGAGGTACGTAATCAGTGGATATGGTAAACTTTGCAGGAACTTACTAGTATTTTGGGGTTTTTAGCTATACTATTACCTATCCGTAAGGACGAAAACTATGAGAAAAATTATCTGATAGGAAAGTATTGTGCAATTCCTACCTTAAAGAGTATTGATATTTTTAAGGGAGATGGGTGGTCGGAGGACATTGGTTTAGCATCGACCGGAGTGGAACGGAGAGATTAGGATGGCGAAAAAGGACAGAACAGATAACAGAAAAATTCGTGAGCAGAGAAAGCAATTCAAGGTACCGGAATTATGTTGCCAAGGCATATACAAAATGCAATGTTGATGCAGAGATTTTACTGAATTCATTGTATTGGTTCGAATATCAGAAACAACAAATGGCATAGTTTTGCTTGTAAATTTCATATAGAAAGAGTACTATAGTTTTAGAAGACTATGCTATTTCAGCATTGATAGTAAAAATATATCTGATTATAAGTTTACAGTAGGAAATCAGATTTTAAAACCGGTTAAGAAAGATGGTAAATATTATGTTGATTTAACAGGAATATTACTAGCCGATTATTCTAAATCATTTACTATAAATGTAAATGGAAAAGCGTTTGTTACATGTAGCGTAAATGATTATTGTAATAAAGTGCTAAATTCAAAAAATAGTAGTAATAAATTGTCCGATTTAGTGACTGCGATTTATGAATTAGGTACTGCATCAAAGTAATTAACTGGAAATTAAGGAATAAGGTTACATGGAATTTAATAAGACAAAACCAATTGCGTTAGGAATAGCATTAACTCTCGCCCTAACACCGATTCACGCAATCACATATGCAGACACCAATTCAGACAGTGCATCGATAAATGTTCAGACTGCACAGACAGAATATAAATCAGGATTTGTATTCACTAAGAGTAGCTACGCTTATAGAAAAGGCGCTGATTTGACAGTATGTGTATCAAAGAGCAATCTTTCTGTGGCTTGTGATTCATATAAGCTGTTTTATATATCGGACGGAAGTGAGCAAGCAATTGACCGGAACTCATATACAATCAGAGTTCTTGGGGATGCGGTATATTTTACTTTATCCACGAATTGGCTGAGCCAGTACAGCCCTCAGGATATTGATATTACTGCGATTGCTTACAATGGAACTGCTGAGGTATCTAAGACAAATGCTAAGCTTGTTTCTGAGGATGGCTTTGATATAGACTTTGCAGCCGGAACAGTGTGTGTCAATCAGACAGAAAATATCAGAACTAACGGACAAGGCGAACTGACACAGGATGCGCGGTCGCAGGCTGGCGGAAAAAAATACATATGTGTAGTTGACTCAGTAATTTCTCAGGATGAAAGCATCATAAAAATATCCAATGCCGGTAATGAGTGGAAATATACCGGAATGAAGCCTGGAAAGACAAAACTCACAGTACGTTATCACTACTATTATGGCAAGGAAAAATGTACCGGTGAGAAAACTGCTGAGTATGAAGTGGTTCCTGCCACATATACACTCGATGAAGAACGTGGCAGCTCTGGTATGCTTATAAACCGTGGCGCCTCATATACATGCAATCTTAGAACAAAGCAGACAACCTATGATAAGAGTGGCAAGGCTGTAAGTAAATATGTAGATAATGTTGCATACGAATGGTATATAAGTGAAAAAGAAGAAAATGTTGCGGTAAACATAGAACAAACTGCACAGAATAGGCTTAAAATAACACCAGCAAATGCCTCGGAATCAGGAGCTTTTTGTATAGGAATAAGAGCACTTGATGCTTCCGGTAATGTTTATTTTGAAGAAGAATCAATATGGTATCTGGTAACAGATGGACAGGCAGATGGAGATCATGGAGATTCATCAGAAACTGCAAATCCGGGAAATACCTCATCCGGAAGTCAAAATACAAACACAGGAAGCGAAAAGGTAAGTGTATCGAAGAGTCAGAGTATATCCTTATTGGAGAATCATAATATCGGTCTAAATATCTACTGGAAAATGACCGGCTCTACGTATGACATAGGAGACTGCATGGTCAAGTACACCTATGAAGGTGACAGCGGAACACCACACTATGTGGCATTGAACCGGAGTCCGGTTGGTGATGGCGAATCATATTGCTCAAGAATTGATATAAGCGCAGTTGAGATGACCGAAAAAGTAAATTTACAGTTACTCTCTAATAGTGGAAAAGTGCTGGATACATTTTCAACATCAGTAGAGGATTATGCCAAGAGCTTATTGGCAAGCAATACAAAAGAATATGCAGCATATAAGCCGGTGGTAAAAGCGATGTTGAATTATGGCGCTGCATCACAGCAGTATTTTGGATTTATGACATATGCATTAGCCAACAGAAGCCTTACGAATGCCGATAAGGCGATACAACAAATTCCACAGGCAACGCTGAAGCAGTATGCTGCCAATTCAAGTATCCGCCAATTTTCAATGAGTGGAATACACTATTACGGATCGAGCCTTGTGGTGGGAGATGATGTAAAGCTCAGACACTATTTTAAGCTTGATTCCGGCAGAGATATATCAAATTATTCGTTTGCAACGTATGTGGGCGGAGATATGATAGGCTATGCTACACCATGTCGTTCGAAAGATAAAGACATGTATTATATAGAAGTAACTTGTACAAACAGAAATTTCTTTTCTGGCATGAGGACGATAGTATCGAATGGAAATACAGAAACTATATTGGACTATCAGCCGATGAACTACATTGCAAAAGCATATGGCAGTTCAAAGCTAACCTCTGAATTGAAGACGTTGCTTGATGCAATGTATTGGTTTGAATATCAAAAAATTAAATAAGTTGTTGCATAAAATATAGTACTAGAGTATAATTCCTGACTTTGAGAGTTGAAGTTAGAGGAAATTCAGCTTGCTAAAAAGCATGCATATATAAAAGAAAATTATGTGAAGTGGAATTTTTTAGAGGCTTTTTCAGTGTCTGACGATTATAAGACAGAACCTATAGATTTCTATTTCGAATTTAAAAAGTCATCTACTTGCAGCTTGGCTGAATTGGTAAAAAAGGAACATAGATATATATGCAATGATGGGTATATTAAAGAGCATTCAATTGATGATTTAAGCGAGTGCATTGTAGTGCACAACCGTAGGCAGGCTTTGAAAATATTTGCAAATATCAATAGAATATTTGATGATTATTTGAGCAAGGCTGGGATTGAAGGAATTGAGTATTATCGGCAGTATTTTGAAATTAGTGTAAGAAGAGATGGAATGCCACAAGTATTTTTGCCATATAGTTGGACAAGTAAAGAGTATCTGATGAAGGAAGAATCCCTTCTTTAGTTATCTGATTTACAGAAACTTATTAACCAAGTAGTCTTGATTGACTACACCATAATTATAATAGGATATAGAAAATGAAATTTAATTTTAACAAAAAAATGGTTAGCACAATAGTGATATTGATTTTTGGCGTAGCAATTACAGTTGCAGCACTGTCTGCAAAGAATATAGCGCTTGAAAATAAAACAAGCTCAGAAATAGCCACAGAGGCAGTATCAGCTACAGAGATGATATTGGATACAGAAAATACAGAGACTAGTAATGTGGATAAGAATTCATCAGATTTCTCAAAAGACAAAGCAACAGTAGTCGATGATAAGGACAAATCTGGTGATACAAAGAATTCTGACGAAAGTTCAACAACTACAAAAGAAACGGGCAAAAGCTTGAAAGATACAAAGAGCTCATCAGAAAACACCGATAATAATGATTCCAGGGATTCATATGAGACTGATATAATGAAAAATGATGAATCAGAAAACACTTCAGACGATGTAAATAAAACAGGTGATAAGATTGATAAAAAATCTGAAATAAACAATTCAGGAGATAGTGGTTCAGGCACAGATGATTCAAATAATGACAATTCAGGAATGAATAATAATAATGAACCGAAATCTGATAACGGAGTGATAGAGCTTCCAATTATACCGATTGACTAATGTGACATCAGTTGTGGTTTTACCTACATTTGAAGAAGAAACGTAAGAGGAGTTAATACAATGGAGAACGATACATTGTAATGGTATTTTACATGGTAATCCGCTATACTAGATATAAGTGTAGCGGATTATTTTAATGGAGAAAGGCAAATGAAGACAAAAAAGTTTTTATCATTGGTGTTAAGTGCGGCTATGATATTAGGTGTGGCTGTTCCGGTCGCAGCAGAACCGGTGTCAGCAGGACAAGGCGTTGAAGCAGAACAACAGCCAATTGTAGAAAATAGCATTACAAGTGGATATATTCTGAGTGATTTGGATTATAATACACCGGTGTATGAACCGGATGAGGCGGTGCCGTATTCTGATGATTGGGGATATTCTGCAGATGAAACTATAGAGAACAAGTATCCGGCAAATGGAGTCAGCGATATCAAGGCGAAATATCCGTCTGTTCGTAATCAAAATCCTCTTGGCACATGCTGGACATTTTCGTCAATAGGCCTTGCAGAGTTTGATCTGATTAATGATGGTGCGTTTGATAAAAATATAGATCTTAGTGAACTGCATCTGGCGTATTATGCATATAATTCGCTGTTAGATCCGCTTGGTGGAACAGAGGGGGACTATGCAAAGTACTATATGAATAATACAAGTGTTCAGTATGGTTATCTCAATCGTGGTGGCAACTATTTGATGGCGGCACGCAGAATGGGACAGTGGTGTGGTCCGGTAAGCGAGAGTGATGTACCATATAGTAAGGTGGCAAGCAACGGATATACAGCAAGCACTATTGATACTTTTCTTAATACAGGTTTATCGGATGAATATGCATATTCAAAGGACAAGGCACATCTGGAAAATACATACATGATTAATATCAAGGAAAATGCATCAGATGTGAAAAAAGCCATAAAAAAATATGGTGCAGTGGGAATTATGTATAGTCATAATGATACCGGATATCATTACATAAATAACAGTTATAATGATAAAACAAATAACAGAGCAGGTCATGCGGTAATGATTGTTGGATGGGATGATAACTATTCTAAAGATAATTTCAGAGATGGTGTTAAACCTGAAAAAGATGGTGCATGGCTTATTCGTAATAGTTGGGGAGACGGAACCGGTTCATATTATAATCAGAGTTATTTCTGGATGTCATATGAAACGTTTTCTTTATCCGATACGGCTTGGGTGTTTGATTTTTCTGCTAATGATGGATATGATAACAATTATCAGGTTGATGGAGGATTAAATGTAGCCCATCAAAGCAGTTACAGGAAATTGGCCAATGTTTTTACTACTCAGACAAAACAGGGAGTATCTTCTGAGGACTTAAAAGCAGTTTCCCTGTCTATTACATCTAAAACAAATGTGAATTATACAATAGAGATTTATACAGATTTAAAGGATAAGACAAAGCCAACCAGCGGAACAAAGCAGGAGACTGCTACCACTACAGGGCAGACAACCTATGCCGGAGTATACACAATTCCACTTAAATCAGCGGTTAATCTGAAGCCTGGGACAAGCTATTCGGTTGTAGTGACTACTGATACACCTGCCGTTGATCTTGAGGCAGCGATGACCGGAGATATAAATGATAATAATGAAATGGTGTGGGAGAATCATGTGTCAAGTGATAATACGGCAAGCTATTATTTCTATGGTACAGGGTTGGCATATTCCCGCAATTGGAATTATCAGAATGTGTATGGTAATTTCTGTATTAAAGCATTTACCGCCAATAATGTAGAAAAAGATTCTGAGAAGCTTGTTGGCAGGAGCCTTACTTTAAAAGATAATATTGATATGAACTACTATATGGAGCTTCCTGAAAGTATCAAATCAAACAGCAACGCATATATGGAGTTTACGGTGAATAATAGCCAGCCATATAAGGTCAGCGTAAACGATGCAATCCCTGTTGAGAAAAACGGAAAGGTTATATATAAGTTTGCATGTCCGCTAAATGCCGCACAGATGTCAGATACGGTTAAAGCCAAAATGGTGGTGGATGGTAATAGTGGAAATGAGTACACTTACAGTGTAAAAGAATATGCCACCGAGCTCCTGTCAAAATCAAACGAGTATCCGGCGGAGACCATTAAGCTTGTGAAGGCACTCTTAAACTATGGAACCGCAGCGCAGAACTTCTTTAAATATAACACTGATAAGCCGGCAAATGCTGGTTTGAGCGATACAGATAAAGCTGTAGCAGCGGCTGATTTTGAGGAATATAAGGCTGTTATTAAAACAGATAGTGCAAATAGTCAGAGTAATGGACTGACATATTACGGAAGCTCTCTGATATGTAAGTCTGAGATGACAGTAAGACATTATTTTATGGTGAACGAAGGCTGTGATATAAACAATTACAAGTTCAGCTATGTTAATGCAGATGGCAATGAAGTCAGTCTGACACCTAAAAAGGCTTCAGATGGGGTGTATTGTGTAGATATAAACGGAATAATGGCACGCAACCTGAATAGTATTTTTGCATGCAAAGTCACCGAAAAGAATAAGGCCTGTATTTTCGAGCTGGACTATGGTCCGTTCAGCTATTCACAGAAGGTCATTAATAGCGGAAATTCATCTGAGGAATTAAAAAATCTGGTGAATGCGCTATATTGGTATTGGTATTATGGATATAGAAATTAAAAAGACTGCATAATTAAAACTACCGCAGAATTTAACGCTTTAACTAAGCTAAATTCCTGCGGTGGTTTCTTTTGTGCTTATCTGCTTACAATGCTAATCACGGAAGACAAGACCGCCTTTCTGACATATGTGACAAAGTAATTCACTGCTCTCTGATAAAAATATGCTGTCATTTTCTCTTAATAATGACAGTATGATGGTCTATGGCTGGACACTCAAGATTATAAATAATTGTATTTTACAGGGTAATCCGCTATACGAGATATAAGTGTAACGGATTATTTTTATGCAATTTTACCACTTTACTGCATTAAAATTTAATATTTTTTTTATAAAATATGCAAAATATGACAAAAAGTACTGGACAAAATGTACTATATGGGGTAAAATGCATATATGCAATCAAGTAGCACATTTGAAGGTTGTGCAGATAGTATTGGGCATATTTTACGAATTGGGGGGATTTTTCATGAGAATATATCATGCTAAGGATTATGCAGATATGAGCAGAAAGGCTGCAAATATCGTATCGGCACAGGTGATTATGAAGCCTAATTGTGTATTGGGACTGGCTACAGGCTCTACACCTATCGGCTTGTATAAGCAGCTCGTTGAGTGGTTCAAGAAGGGGGATTTGGACTTCTCAGAGGTTATGACGGTGAATCTTGATGAGTACAAGGGATTAAGCCGTGAGAATGACCAGAGCTACTATTATTTTATGCATCAGAATTTGTTTGATCATGTGAATATTCCGGTTGAGAATACTCACCTGCCAAACGGCATGGAGCCGGATTCACAGAAGGAGTGCAAGCGCTATACAGAGCTGATTCAGTCTCTTGGCGGTGTTGATTTACAGCTTCTTGGTATCGGACACAATGGTCATATCGGTTTTAATGAGCCGGGCGAGTCTTTTGACAAGCAGGTACACTGTGTGAATCTTACAGAGTCTACTATTGAGGCTAATAAGCGCTTTTTTGCATCGGCTGATGATGTTCCGAAGCAGGCTTATACAATGGGCATCAAGACCATCATGCAGGCTAAGAAGATTCTTATTGTTGCAAGTGGTGAGGATAAGGCAGAGATTGTTCACAAGGCTTTCTTTGGACCGATTACACCACAGGTGCCGGCTTCTGTATTGCAGCTGCACAATGATGTTACGCTTGTAGCGGATGAGGCTGCATTGAGTTGTTTGTAGATGTTTTTTAGTTGAGAAGGTGCATGTATATGATAATAAAAAATGCAAGGGTATTTACAGAGGATGGCAGCTTCATGCAAGGCGATGTTGTCGTTAAGGATGGCCGTTTTGACAGTGTTTTGGAGAGAACAGCTGACACGGACGCGGCTAATGACAGCGAATCGCAGGAGATTATAGATGCATCAGGTCTTATCATGATACCGGGTCTTGTGGATATTCATTTTCATGGATGCAAGGGAGCTGATATGTGTGACGGTACCACAGAGGCACTTGATGTGATTACAGCATACGAGGCTTCTGTCGGAGTGACGAGCGTGTGTCCGGCTACTATGACCATTCAAAGGGATGAGCTTTTGAGTGTCATGAAAAATGCCGGTGATTATAATTATCATGGTGGTGCACATCTTGTAGGTATCAATATGGAGGGACCTTTTATCAGTCCTTCTAAAAAGGGCGCACAGGCGGCAGAGAATATCATGCGATGTGATTATGATTATTTCTGTGAGCTTCAGGATGCGGCCCATGGCTTGATAAAGCTTGTAGATATCGCTCCGGAGGAGCCGGGCGCGATTGATTTTATAGACAGGGTAAGAGGAAGTGTTGTGGTTTCAATAGCACACACAGCGGCGGATTATGACACCGCAGTAGAGGCTATTGAGCATGGTGCAAGCCATGCTACACATTTGTATAATGCGATGCCACCGCTTCATCACAGAAATCCGGGAGTTATCGGGGCTGTGAGAGATTCAAAAAAATGTCATGCAGAGCTCATTTGTGACGGAGTGCATATTCATCCGTCGGTTATCAGGGCGACATTTGCCATGTTTGGGGCTGAGCGCATGATTTTAATAAGTGACAGCATGAGAGCCACAGGGCTTGAGGATGGTGAGTATACACTCGGTGGACAGGCAGTGACGGTCAGAGGTTCGCTTGCCACACTCCATGATGGGACAATTGCCGGTTCGGCAACCAATCTGATGGATTGTATGCGTTTCACAGTAAGGCAGGCAGGTATTCCGCTTGAGGAGGCAATTATGTGTGCTACAGCCAATCCTGCTAAGGAGATTGGCATCTATGATGAAGCAGGCAGCATTTCTGCAGGAAAGAGAGCAGATTTTGTGCTTCTCAATGATGATTTGGATATTGTGAGTGTGTATATCGACGGAAAGGAGATATCATGTTAGGTTTTTTTAAGAATAAATCAAAGGGAAAGGTGATCTGTTCTCCGTGCAACGGTAGAGTGGTTCCTATTACAGAGGTTCCGGATCCTACATTTTCTGAGAAGATATTGGGAGACGGCGTGGCCGTGATTCCTTCTGAGGGCAGGTTTTACGCTCCGGCGGATGGTGAGGTGACAGCTGTATTTGATACGTTGCATGCTTTTACCATGACGACCACTCAGGGTGTCGAGTTGCTTTTGCACATTGGTCTGGATACAGTGATACTAAAGGGTGCTCCTTTTAAATCACATATTTCCGTTGGTGATCAGGTGAAGAAGGGTGACCTTTTGATGGAGGCTGACCTGGAGCAGATTAAGGCAGCAGATCTTAATGTCATTACTCCGGTTTTAATTGGCAACACTGCTGATTATAGTGAGATAAAGATACTCAAAGAGGGGGATGTATCCGCCGGTGATGAGATTTTAAGTCTCGCGTAGATTTGAATATAATTATATAATAATAACGAACTTTATTGGAGTATCTCCAGTTTAGTATACATAATGTAAAGGAGGGGAAATTTATGAAATTTCTTCAAAAACTGGGTAAAGCTTTAATGCTTCCCGTAGCAGTACTTCCTATCTGTGGTATCCTCATGGGTATTGGATATTATTTATGTCCTGCAACCATGCAGGGTGGTGACATCGAGGGTGTACGTAATTTAATAGGTCTGTTTTTAGTTAAAGCAGGGGGCGCTTTGATTGAGAACATGGCCATCCTTTTTGTAATCGGCGTTGGTGTCGGTATGTCGGAAAAGAACGACGGTACCGGCGGTATTGCAGCTTTAGCTTCATGGCTGATGATGACAACACTCCTGTCTACAGACTTTGTTACAAAAATCATGCCATCTATCGCTGACAGCGCTACAAAGACACTTGCATTCGACAAGATTGCAAACCCATTTATCGGTATCTTAGCCGGTGTTATTGGTTCTTTGTGTTACAACAGATTTAAGGATACAAAGCTTCCTGACTGGCTGTCATTCTTCAGCGGCAAGCGTTGCGTAGCAATTATCGCAGGTGTTGTTTCAATCCTTGTATCTGTAGTATTACTGTTTGTATGGCCAGTTGTATTTACAGCATTGATCACAGTTGGTCAGTCTATTGCCAAGATGGGAGCTGTTGGAGCTGGTATTTATGCATTCTTAAACCGTCTGTTGATCCCAACAGGATTACATCATGCATTGAACAATGTATTCTGGTTTGACACGATTGGACTCGGAGATTTAACTCATTTCTGGGCAGGAGAAACATCTAAGAATGTATCATGGAGCCTTGGAATGTACATGTCAGGATTCTTCCCATGTATGATGTTCGGTATTCCAGGAGCAGCATTAGCAATGATCCAGACAGCAAAGAGTAACAAGAAAAAGATTGCCATCGGTTTAGTAGGATCCGCAGCTCTTTGTGCATTTGTCTGTGGTGTAACAGAACCATTTGAATTCGGATTTATGTTCTTAGCACCAGGTTTATATGTTATCTACGCAATCCTTTACGGAATCTTTACAACGATCACAACACTGGTAGGATTCAGAGCAGGATTTAGTTTCTCAGCAGGAGCAACGGACCTTGTATTCTCATCTTCCTTACCGGCAGCACAGAAGACATGGATGATCATTCCTTTAGGAATTGCAGCATTTATCGTATTCTATGTAGTATTCCGTATCGCGATCACGAAATTTGATCTGAAAACACCAGGTCGTGAAGATGACGATCTTGATGAAGAAAATATTACATTAGCCAATGATGATTTTACAGCAATGGCAGCAGTCATCCTTGAAGGATTAGGCGGAAGTGCCAATGTTAAGAGTATTGATAATTGCATCACAAGACTTCGTCTGGAAATCAACGATGATAACAAAATAGATGAAGCGAAGATCAAATCCTCAGGAGCAGCAGGAATCATTCGTCCAGGAAAAGGTAACATTCAGGTTATCATTGGACCAAAAGTTCAGTTTGTTGCAGATGAGATGGAAAAATTATGTAAATAAGCCTTTATTGTTATTCATAGTTTTCTCCGAAAACGGGCCGGTGATATGCCGGCTCGTTTTGCGTTGATAATTGACAGTAACAGAATGGTCTTGCAGGAGATGATTATTAACTTGAAAGTACATTCAAAAATATGATCAAACAAAAATGCACCGTGAAGGAAGAATCAGTTTCAGTAAAACAGGGCAAAAAAGTCCTGTTTTATTTGATTGTATAGTATCAGACTGCTAAAATAGAATCAGAAAGAACAATACAAATGGGTAACGGAAATCGAGGTAATATAATGATCATAAAAAATGGACTGGTATTCACACCAGAAGGAAAATTTGAGAAAAAAGATCTCTATGTAGAAGGAGAATACGTAGCGAAAGAAACAACGGACAACAAAGAAGTAGAAGCTGAAGGATGTTATGTGATACCGGGACTTGTCGATATTCATTTTCATGGATGTGTCAGACATGATATGTGCGATGGAACCGAAGAATCCATTCAGGCACTGGCTGATTATGAAGCAGCCAATGGAGTATTGGCAATCTGTCCTGCGACAATGACGATTCCAGAAGAAGAACTATTTCAGGCAATGAAGGCAGCAAAAGGACATAAGAATGGAAAAGGTGCAGATCTTGTCGGGATCAATATGGAAGGGCCTTTTATAAACAAAGAGAAAAAAGGTGCACAGAAAGAAGAGGACATCAAGCTGGCAGATGTTGAATTATTCCATAAACTGCAGGAAGCAGCCGGTGGATTGATCAAATTAGTGGATCTTGCTCCAGAGACTGAAGGAGCTATGGATTTTATTAATCAAGTGAAAGATGAAGTACATGTATCAATTGCACATACGATGGCTGATTATGATACAGCAAGTGAAGCAATCAGAAGAGGTGCCGATCATATCACACATTTGTATAATGCTATGCCGCCGTTAAATCATAGAGAACCGGGGGTTATTGGAGCAGCAAGAGACAGTGATTGTTATGTAGAACTGATCTGCGATGGAGTTCATATTCACCCATCCTGTGTCAGAGCAACCTTTGAAATGTTTACAGACAAGAGGATCGTACTGATCAGTGACAGTATGATGGCAACGGGAATGGAAGATGGACAGTATGAATTAGGCGGACAGCCAGTGACTGTAGTAGGAAACGTTGCAACACTGACCGAAGGAGGAGCCATCGCAGGTTCTGCAACAAACCTAATGGATTGTATGAGAACGGTAGTCAAAGAAATGCATATTCCATTCGAAAGTGCAGTCCGATGTGCAACTCTGAATCCAGCAAAATCCATTGGGATTGATGATAAATATGGAAGTCTTGAAGAAGGAAAATATGCGAATGCAGTAGTTTTAGATAAAGATTTAAATATTGTATCCATCATTCAGAAGGGGCAGGTAAAATAAAGAATATCAATTGAGATAAGAAAAAGAATTCTGTGTAGGCAGGATTCTTTTTTTATACAGGAATTCATAAAATGATAAAAACAAAGGGAGCAGAAAAATGCTTCGAAAAATCATGATCATGATCTTTCTGATCTTAACAGTAGTCTGGTTTACAAATAGTGACAGTATCCAGCCCGCCAGAGAATTTATACAAAACAACATTTATGTCTGGAGTGAAATGCAAGAGGAAAAACTTCCAATCTATTGTGTAGATACGCAGAAAAAACAAATAGCACTGACATTTGATACTGCATGGGGAAATGAAGATATACCACAGATTCTCAAAATATTAAAACAGGAAAATGTAAAAGCAACCTTTTTCTTTTGTGGAGACTGGATCAGCAAATATCCAGCTGATATCAAAACGATCTATGAGGAAGGACATGATATTGCAAGTCATGGAGATCATCATAAATACATGACAAAATTAACAGACAAACAGCAGAAGGAAGAAATTCAAGGAGTGACACAGAAGATTCAAGGATTGTTAGGTATCAAAATAGATCTTTTCCGGGCACCATATGGAGATTACAACGAATCCGTCGTAAGGAATGCAAGAAAAATGAACTATTATATGATTCAATGGAACGTAGACAGCCTAGACTGGCAAGAGCCAACGAAAGAACAGTTAACTAAGAAAGTTTGCGAACACAAAAATTTATCACCTGGAAGTATCATTCTGATGCACACAGGAACGAAATGTACCAAACAGGCATTAAAACAGATCATTAAAAATATCAAAGCAAAAGGATATGAGTTCGTACCAGTGTCAAGATTGATCTATCGAAGAGATTACCGTATTGATCCAACAGGGAAACAGATGAAACTATGAAATATCAAAGAGGTATCGAAATCCTATTAAAACACTCGAAAATCTTGACAATCAAATAACAAATAATACATAATAAAAAGAAACGCATAATTTCATGGTAATCTGTATATGCAGATCTTAAGCCGGAATACTTGCCATGATCTAAGGATATACTTTGCGAGTGACGAAGTCGTCCTCATGGTGCCAGAATGACAAAAGATAAGATGATAAAATGTAGTCTTTTTAGAAATGAATAAGAATGCATGTCTTTTTGTTATGTAAATAAGCCAGAGTAGATCCTTTTATGCTGTATACATGGGAGG
>OKUA01000946.1_pt1 | contig 18080 bp, 14 predicted proteins | sample 1606501 | NCBI WGS metagenome assembly OKUA01 (sample SAMEA3879608, study PRJEB24766) | human gut metagenome | biome: human-associated habitat; feature: feces | place: USA | collected 1985/1987
TTATAGGCCAACATCTTATTCAAAAAACTGTCGTCCTCGACAATTAAAATCTGCTTCATATCCTCACTTCCTTTGCTTTTTGCAGATAGTATAACAGGCAAATGTCCGCGAAATGTTACAGCGGACGGATTTTTTCAAAAAAGTGCTTTTTCTTTATTATAGGATAGCCCGCTTTTCCGTACAAGGCACAAAATATGAATTATAAAGTTTAATCTTCCTGCATATAGCAACATTCCATTGAGAAAATATGAAATATACAATGTAGATGGGTGGTGCTATATGGCAAATATCAAAGATTGTCCCGGCTTTGAAACTTTCGGCGCTGATGTAAAAGAGGCGCGGAAAGTCAAGCAGTTATCGCGTAAGACGCTGGCAGAACAGGTCAATATCGACTGGCGCTATCTTGCCAACATCGAAAATGACGGCACGATTCCCAGCCTGCCGGTTATCATACAGCTTATCAAAATCTGCGGGCTTCCCGTGGAACGGTATTTTAACCCGGAGATCATGCGGGAGGAAAGCGCACAGCGGCAGCGGGTCAGCCACAAGCTGAAACTCTGCCCGGAAGAATTTCTGCCGGTCATCGAGGGCGCGATTGACGGGGCCATTCAAATTCAACAGAAGAATGACGAAACGGAGGGTGCATGACAACCCTCTGTTTTGTTTTTGGGAGGACGCAAGCTGCGCCCTCTCTTTTTTTGTACGGTTTTCGGAAAAACCGGGATTTTGCGGGTATTTCCTTGGGGTCAGAACGCTTTTTAGGGGAAGAAGAACAAAGACAGCAAGCATAGGGAGTGTAGCCACACTCCCGGCAAACGGCTTCCCGTTTGTATCTTGGGGAAGTCCCCAAACCCCTGAATGAATGGAGGTGAGAAAGTGGCAAACCGAAAACGGAAGTTTGTGCTGCGCGTCCCGGTGACGCCGGAGGAACGGGCGCTGATCCAACAGAAGATGGCCCAGCTTGGCACAAAGAACTTTTCTGCCTACGCCCGGAAAATGCTGATTGACGGCTATATCGTCCATATCGACACCGGCCCCGTCCGGGCGCAGACCGCAGAGCTGCAAAAAATCGGCGTCAACATCAACCAGATTGCAAGGCGTATCAACAGTACCGGGACTGTGTACGCGCAGGACTTGGAGGACATCAAGGGGGCGCTGGCACAGATATGGCAGTTACAAAGATCCATCCTATCAAGTCAACGCTGAAAAAGGCGCTGGACTACATCGAGAACCCGGACAAGACCGATGAAAAGCTGTTCGTTTCTTCCTATGGCTGTTCCTATGAAACAGCGGATATTGAATTTCAAATGCTGTTAGATCAGGCGTACCAAAAGGGCAACAATCTGGCCCACCACCTGATACAAGCCTTTGAACCGGGGGAAACCACGGCGGAGCAGGCCCATGAGATCGGGCGGCAGCTTGCCGATGAAGTGCTGCAAGGCAAGTACCCCTATGTGATTACTACCCACATCGACAAGGACCATCTGCATAACCACATCATTTTCTGCGCCGTGGATATGGCGAACCAGCGCAAGTACATTTCCAACCGCCAAAGCTACGCCTTTATCCGGCGAACCAGCGACCGGCTGTGCAAGGAACACGGCCTGTCTGTGGTAAAGCCCGGCAAAGACAAGGGCAAAACCTATGCCGAGTGGGACGCACAGAAAAAGGGCAAGAGCTGGAAAGCAAAACTGAAACTTGCCATTGACGCGGCCATCCCGCAGGCCAAAGACTTTGATAGTTTTCTGCGGCTCATGGAGGCGCAGGGCTATGAAGTCAAACAGGGCAAGTTTATTTCATTCCGCGCTCCCGGACAGGAACGCTTCACCCGCTGCAAGACCTTGGGGGAGGATTACACCGAGGAACGGATCACCCAGCGGATCAAGGGCATTGCCATTGACCAGGGGTCGCGCAGAAGAAGCGCCGGGGAAATCTCCCTGCGGATTGCCTTGGAGGACAGTATCAAGGCCCAGCAGTCGGCGGGCTATGCGCGGTGGGCGAAGCTGCACAACTTGAAGCAGGCCGCCAATTCCTTAAACTTCATCACAGAACACCAGATCGACAGCTACGAGGGCTTGGAAAGCAGGCTGGCCGAGATCAGCGCGGCAAACGACGCGGCGGCCTCCGCCCTGAAAGACGCGGAACGCCGCCTTGGGGATATGGCGCTGCTGATAAAAAACCTCTCCGCCTACAAGCAGCTCCGGCCTGTGGCGCTGGAACTGCGAAACGCCAAAGACAAGGCCGCGTTCCGGCGGCAGCATGAAAGCCAACTGATCTTGTATGAGGCGGCGGCAAAGACGCTCAAAGAGGCCGGGGTCACAAAGCTCCCCAACCTGTACGCCCTCAAAACCGAGTATAAAAAGCTGGACGCAGAACGGGAACGGCTGTCCGCACAGTACAGCGAAGCAAAACAGAAATTGAAAGAATACGGCATTGTCAAACAGAATATAGACAGCATTTTGCGGACAGCGCCGGGAAAGGAGCATACGCAGGAACGATGAACATACCGAGAATGAGTTACCCCCAATACCGCAAGGCACGCAGGCTCACCCATGAGTGCTGCAACTACTGTAACGGAAACTGCCTCCTGCTGGACGATGGGGAGGAATGTGTCTGTGTGCAGAGTATTTCCTATTCGCTGCTGTGCCGGTGGTTCAAGGTAGCCGTCCTGCCGCTGGACGCGGCCCTGTGCGCCGAGATCACCAAAGGCCGGGACGAAATCAAACGCTGCGCCGTCTGCGGGGCGGCGTTTACTCCCAACTCCAACCGGGCTAAATACTGCCCGGATTGTGCGGTGCAGGTGCGCCGGAAAAAAGAGGCGGAACGCCAGCGGAAAAGATACCTCCTGTCTACGCATTTAAGGCGGTAAAAGTCCACGGAAATCAAGGGTTTTTCCGCATGGTCGGCAGGCAGGTGGATAAAGTTATCCTGTTCCCCTTAAAACGGGGTTCTAAATGCGGGAAAATGGACAAAAAAGAAGCGCCGGGCGCAGAGGCTTTGACACCTCCGCGCCCGGCGTTTTGCTTATTCGTCTGTGAAGTGGAACCGCTGCGCCGCAAAGTCGGCGTCACTCATGGTGTCCAACTTATCGGCGGTCTGGCAGGCCAGCGCTGCCATTTCCTTGTCCATGTCCGGCAAAGCTGCCCGGAGATTTGCCGCCGTCCTGCGGCGGTCGGCGTTGTGGTACAGACAGATCAGGTTTTCTTCTTCCACGGTGAAATACATTCCTCATACCTCCATTTCTTTTGATTTTTCCCGCGCCGGGGGCTTCTTTTTCTGCTCCTCCTTGGCGGCGGCAAGCTGCGCCCGGATGGACGGCTTCTTTTGTTTCTGCGTTGTCTTTTGGGTCTGCTTGGGCTTTTTGGCCTCCGCCTTGGTTGCCTCGGCCACATCCAAAAGGGAAATCTGTTCCCCGGCTTTTGCCCTTGCTTCCAGTTCCTCCATAGACGGGGCGTTGTTCATCATGCCGTCGATCATGTTGTAGTTCTGCTCGGTGGACATTTCCGCCGTCTTGATATGGCTTTCTGGCTGGGCGGGGATGGCAAAGGCTCTTGTGCCGTTTGCCATAATAAGATACCTGCCGTCCTCCGACTGGTGGTGGAATCCATACCCGGCGGCCTCCATCTGTTCCCGGCTCCTGTCGGTCAGATAGAAACGGCCTCTCGGCGTCTGGATTTGTTCGCCGGTCATGCACTCGTCCGGCGTGAGCTGCTTTTCCGGCTGGGCGAAAAACTCCGGCACCTGCCGGTAGTCGGCCCCCTCGTCCACATAGTAGGCGGTCTGTTTTCCATCCTGCCGGAACACCACAATATCCCCCATCGAGAGGGAATGTCCCTTGTAATCGGCGGGATGTTCCATGTTGAAGCGGCGGTAAATCTCGTCCAGTGTGATGTCCTTGTCCAGCGGCGCGGAGTAGATAAGCTGGTAATTCTTCCTGTCCACCGAAAGCCCATCCGCCTGCAATTCCTCATAGGAACGATAGCGGAAGTCGCGCCCCTCCGGGCCGGGCGGCACTTGGTAGATGGAAAAGTTGGGCTGCGCCGGGGCCTCATAGTCAGAGGCAACATATTCCTCCACCGTCAGCCCGGCAGCGGCGGCCTCCTGTTCCAGCTCTGCCTCGATCTGTTTTTTGTAGTCCTGCAAGCTCTGGTCGAAGTCGGCAAGCTGCGGCGGCTCCGGCAAGTGGTACTGGCCCTGATTGAGAAGCGGGCGGCACTCTTTTACATAGTCCAAAACCGCGTTGAAATAAGCGGTCTGTTCCGGCGTCAGGGTTTCCCCGGATCGCAGGGGACGCCGGGCCTCCTGCTCCATAGTGGCCAGATTGCAATGCAGCTCCATATATGGGACGAACTCATGCAGCAGCATATCCCGCTGGGCCTTGTCCGCCTCCCATGCCTCCGGCCCCTCATGGTGCAGCACATGGTTTTTCCAGCTTTCATCCTGTGCGTAGTATTCGTGATAGCCCCGGATATGCTGGATCAGGGAACCGTCCCCGTCGCCAAAGTCCTGCCGTCCCTCGTAGCTGTCCGGCTGGCCCTGCATGGTAAAGTCAATACGGAACCTGGTCTTGTCGTACCAATGGCCCGTATAGCCCGGCTGCTCCCGTTCATGGCGTCTGGCGCTGTCCAGCTCCTTGAAAACGGCCTCGGCTTCATGCAGCGGCATTTGCTGGCCGTCTTTCAGATGGGGGCTTTCACTCCAAAGGATCGTGACAACTGGCTCCGCTGCCGGATTCTGCGCGATCTGCCGCTGGGCGTTGGCAACGGCAATCTCACTTTCGATCTCGCTTTTCACAAAGGAATCCATCTGGCCCTTTTGCAGCTCGTAGCCCTGTTCACACAGACGGTTGATAAGCCCGATCACCTTGTCAGTATTGCCCACGGCCTCGGCATAGGCCACGATCAACTGCCGTTCCTCGCTGCCCAAACGCGGGGCGTTTTTCTCTGCCAGCTCAATCAGGGCGGCGGCCCGGTCAGCCGGGGACGCCTCCGGCATGAACGGCTTTCCATTCAAAAGGCCGTCGATCCCGTTCCATGCCTGCGGCTGGGGAATGGCGTTGGCCTGTTCGGTTGCTTCCAGAAAATCATCCAGCCCGTCGCCGGTCAGGGGTTCTATTGTCCCAGCCGGTCGCTCATGGATGGCAAGGATTTCTTTTCCGGCTTCCGCAAGGGACAGGTCGGGATTGTCAAGCTGGCCTCCGTCCAGTTCTTTGTAGTCGGGACCGTACAGCGTGTAATCGTAGCCGGTTTCTGATGTCTGGATATACAGATATTCGCCGCTTTCCAGACGGTAGGCGGCCTCCTGCGGGGCTTTGGCCTGTTCCAGCGTTCCATCCCCGGCAATGGTAAAGCCCTGCGCCTGCGCCGCCTCCTTGGTTCCCTGCGACACTTCGCCGGTGGATTTCAAATCCGCGTCAATGAGGGTTTGCAGCATGGCTTTTACGCTGGCGGTCATTTCCTGCTGTTGCTCCGGGGGCAGCTTGGAAAATACGCTGTCCGGGTCTGGCTGCTCGGCGGCCTGTTCCAGCGGTGCGGCCTGCGGCTGCTCCTGCTGGGCCTGCCGTTCTTTCTGAAGCTGGGCAAGGTGGCCGTCAATGGTGGTAATCAGTTCATGGGCGGTGGCCCGGATGGTTTCAAGGGAGGCTTTCAGCTCTTTCAAGTCCTTGCCGGAACTCCAACCGGCCACATAGCCAAAGGAATAATCGGAGGTGTCCAGCCCGTAGTGCTGGCAGACGGCATAGGCCACGCTTTCGGCCTGCACTTCGCGGGTGCGGCTGTCGGGACGGTCGGCCTGCTCAATGGCCGGGGCTTCCGGGTCGATGGCGTGGAGCTTGGAATGGGCGATCTCATGGATGGCCGTCTTTAGGGTCTGTAATTCGCTCATGCCCTCCTGAATGGCGATCCGCTTTTCCGTCAGGTGGTAGTAGCCGTGGGAACCGCTCGGAATGTCCTCAAAACCAATGGGAACCGGGGAGGTCTGTTCCAGCGCCTTAAAGAATTCCCCGTAGCGTTCCACGCTGCCGGTCAGTTCTTCCACGCCGATAGAGGGCAGCGGTTCTCCCTCGGTCTGGCTCACATCAAAGACGGAAACGATCTTAAAGGCCGGAACCTGTATTTCCTGTACTTCGGTAACAGGCTTTCCGTCCTTGCCCATCACCGGCCTGCCCTGTGCGTCCAGCTTTTGCACTTCCTTTTTTGCCTTGAACGGGGCCGGGGCCAGTATCTTGATGGCCTTTTCGCCTTTCTTCACATTGCGGTGAAAATCGTCCCGCCACTTGTTGTAGCCTGCCACAAGCTGTCCGCCCTGCATGGCGATCAAGAGGGTATTGTTGAAGCTGTAACTGTGGAACTTGGACATGGTGGTGAGATAGGCTTTGTAGCGTTCACTCTCGAAAAGCTCCTGTATGCCGGTTTCCAGCCGGTCGGTGATCTCTTTCATGCGCTCGGCGCTGTTCTGGCCGTTTAAGAGAATGGGGGTGACAGGCTGTGGGGCCTTTGCGGGGGCTGCCGCCTCCGGCTGCACCTTGCTTTCCTCCCGCAGAATTTCCGGCGCAGGATAGGCCATCACCCGGTATTCCTCCGGCACTGGCTGACCCTCATGGACGCGCTGCCATTCGTCGCTGGTTCGCAGGATATAGCCGTAATCGGTAAAGGTTCCCTGTTCCTCGTTGGCGATAAAACTTCCCAGCCGGTCGGTGTCAATGGCCGGTTTCCACGGGTCGGGAACGACAAACAGCCCGGAATCATTCAGATAATATTCCCCCAGACTGCGGTTGTCCTTGGCGTTGATTAAGACAAAACAATCGGTGTTTTCAGCGTAGTCCAAAAGCTGCCCGATGGTCTGCATTTTCGCCGGGGACTGCATGACGGCGTTCAGCTCCGCAAGCTCCACGGCGTCCAGCTTTTGAAGCTGGGCAGCAAGGAAGTTCAGTTCGTCCACGCTGGCTGTCTTGATTAAGTCCTCCGGCAGTTCCAGCGGTTTTCCCTCCGGGGCGGAAAAGTCGCCAATGAACAAGTCCTGCTGGTTGTCGGCGGTGATATGGATTTCCTTTAAGGTTTCCTGTACCTGTTCGGCGGAAGTCGGCAGGGAAAGCCAGTACCCATGCGGCCCGCCGGTCTGCGCCTCGGCGCGGTTATCAAGAAAAATGGAAAATACTTCGTTCACGGGTTCCCTCCTTTCCGGGGTGGCTGTGGTCTGTTGCGGCTGTGCGGCTTCCTCCTGTGTGGGAAGTGCTGCGGCTTTTGCCGGTTCCTCCCCCTCGATGGTATAGCCGGGGAGCAGGCAGCCATTGACCTTAAAACAGTCGGCGTATTCCTTGGGGATGGCCGGGGAAATTTCGGTAAAGTAATGGTCGTGGGCTTTGATCCGGCCATTCAGGTACTTGTCCAGTTCTTCCCGGCTGGAAAAGACTTTCCGTTCCTGTCCGGCGATCTTTTCCATCGGGTTTCCGTGGGGTGCGTTGGTATAAAGACCCCAGCGGAGCGTCCACGAGTAGGGGACGGATTTTTGGGCGGCGCTGTCATACCGGGTGTTCTCGGAAATGGAGTAATCCATCTGGTAAACCATGTTGCTGCGGATATGGCGGTATTCGTCCGGGGCCTCCCACTGGTTTGCGGTGTGGGTGACGGGAAGCGTCCGGGCATATTCAAGGGCTTTGTCCAGAAACAGGGTTCTTCCGGCCTGTTCCTCCCATGCGGCGGCCTGTTCTTTCAGGCGGTCAAACACTTCCTGTTCTGCGGCGGCGCTTTCCGCCCGCAGGGAAAGAAGCTCCGCAAGGGGCAGCTTTACCATTTCGGAAAGATCGGCCTTGCCGCTTTCAAAGTAAATCCGACGCTCGATCCGCATAGTGCTGGCCGGTTCTAAATCGTCGTGGTCGTAGGAGCTGTAAGACATTTTGGGTTCACATCCTTTCTATGGCGGTGATCTGATACAAGGGGTTTGGGGCTTCCCCAAAGAGAAAATCCCCGGCCCGGCAGGTGCGCCGGGTCAGGGATTTTGCCGGGAGTGTGGCTACACTCCCTATGCTTGCTGTTTTTAGTTCTTGCCCCTCTGTTCCACGCGGTAGTTTACATACTTGCCGCCGGTATCGGCCAAAAGCACCGTCCCGTCATAGGTTTTGCCGGTTTTCATGGAGCGCAGGCCCTTTACCTTTGCCTTTCCGTCTTTAAGGAGCGCGGCGGCGATTTTCGGGGTGAACGCCTTGCCCCGTTCCTCAAAAAATCGGTCATTCTTCCACATGACAAACTGGCAGCTTCGGTTTCCGCAGTAGTAGTTCTTTTTGCCCTCGTAGACGCTTTCCCCGCAGCGCGGACATTTGCCGATAACCACACGCTCGGCTTGAAACAACTTCTGCGCGTCCTCGCTGATCTGAGAGTAGTTTGCGATCAGGCCCCTTGTCATTTCTGCAATGCCAGCCATGAAGCCCTCCGGGTCGGCCTGCCCCTTGGCAATGGCCGTCAGCTCTGTTTCCCACTGTGCCGTAAGCTGGGGAGAGGTCAGCACCTCCGGCAGCACGCAGGCAAGGTTGTGGCCGTCCTTGGTGGGAAGTAGCTGTTTGCCCCTGCGCTCCACAAAGCCCATCTGCACCAGCTTTTCTAAGATGGAGGCGCGGGTGGCCGGGGTTCCCAAACCTTGGCGCTCGGCGTCCTCCGGCAGATCGTCCGCACCGGCGCGCTCCATAGCGGAAAGGAGGGTATCTTCTGTGTAGGATTTTGGCGGTGCGGTGAAATGCTCGGTGACTGTGGCAGTTACCTTGTCAAAGGTCTGTCCCTCGGTGATCTCCAGCAGTTCCCGCGCAAGCTCCGGGGCGGTGTCGTCGGCGTCTGTTTTGAACGACGCCTTAAATCGGCGGTCAAGCTCTTTCCAGCCGGGGGTCAGGATGGTCTTTCCCTTGGCGGTAAAGGTTTTCCCGGCACAGGTGAATGTGGCGGTGACAGCCTCGTACACATGGGGCGCGGCCACGGCGCACAGCAGCTTGCAGCACACAAGGGACAGCAGTTTCTTTTCCCCCTCGGCCAGCCCGTCAAAGCCTTTCTGCACAAATTCCATCGTCGGGACAATGGCGTGGTGGTCGCTTACCTTTTTGCTGTTCAGCACCCGGCCAAACTGCGGGGACAGGTCAAGCCCCGCCGCAAAGGGAAGCAGCGGCCACAGGCCGGACACAAGGCTTTCCGCCGTTGGCAGCATATCATCGGTCAAATACTGGCTGTCGGTGCGGGGATAGGTCAGCAGCTTCTTTTCGTAAAGCTGTTGGGCATAGTCAAGGGTCTGCTTGGCGGTAAATCCAAACAGCCGGTTTGCCTCCCGCTGCAAGGTGGTGAGGTCATAGAGGCGGGGCGGCTGCTCCGTCTTTTTCTCCCGTGTTACCGACACACAAACGGCCTGCGCCGTTTCACAGGCGGCTTTCAGGGTCTTGGCGTCGTCTGCGTTTCCCATGCGTTCACTGGCCGCCTCCATGCCGCCCGCCGCGATCTGAACAATGTGGTATTTCTCTTTCTGAAAGCTGCTGATCTTGGCCTCCCGGTCAACCAGCATTTTGAGGGTCGGTGTCTGGACACGGCCCACGGTCAGGGTCTTATGGTAGAGGATGGAGAACAGCCGGGTCGCGTTGATCCCCACCAGCCAATCCGCCTGCGCCCGGCAAAGGGCCGACTGATACAGGTTATCATAATCGGTTCCCGGTTTCAGGTGGGCAAAGCCGTCTTTGATGGCCGCGTCCTCCATGCTGGAAATCCAAAGGCGCTGAAACGGTTTCTTGCAGCCCGCCATCCGGTAGACGAAACGGAAAATCAATTCCCCCTCGCGCCCGGCGTCGGTGGCACACACAAGGCCGGTAACATCGGGGCGCTCCATCAAAGAACGCAGGGTGTCAAACTGCTTTTTCTTATCGTCGGGAATGATGTACTGCCATTCCTGCGGCAGAATCGGCAGGTCGTCATAGCGCCATTTTTTGAAACGCTCGTCATAAGTCCCAGCGTCGGCAAGGGAAACAAGGTGGCCGATACACCAGCTCACCAGATAGCCGTTCCCCTCCATGTAGCCGTCCTGTTTCTTGTCCGCGCCGATCACGCCCGCAATGCTGCGGGCTACGCTTGGTTTCTCTGCAATTACTAACTGATAGCTCATACTTCGTCCTCCTTATTTCCATCTTCACTTGTCATATCCTCGTCCGGCTCCGGGGCTTCGTCCTCGTCGTCCTCGTCCTCGCCAAAGTCATACTCGGCCAGATCGTCATTTCCTGTGGTGTCGGCTTTTTCCTTTTTGAATTTCAGGAAGTAGAGGGCTGCGCCGCCGCCCAGCAGCACCACCACAAAGAACACCACAAGGCCGCCCATGCCGCTTGGCTTTTCCTCCTGCGGCTTTTCTTCCTCCGGCTGGGGTTTAGGCTCCGGCCCGTTGCAGGCGGTCAGGTTGTTTTTACAGACCGGGCAGGCCGTATTGACGGCCCCGGCTTGACACTTGGCCGTACAGTTGCAGACCTCCGGCTCTTTTTTCCCGTCCTCCAACAAGGCTTGCAGGTCGGCGTCGTCCACTTGGTTGAGGAAATGCACCGCCGTTTCCTTGTCCTCGTTGGCCCGGTCGATCAGGATATAAAAATAATTCCCGGCCTTGGTGGTGACGGTGATAAGCTGCTTATCCCCGAAAAAATCATCCACCAGCGTAGCGTTGCCCTGCGGGGTGACGGGTACGCCCTCCGGCTCCATGCCGCCGGTGGTAGGTTCTTCGGTTTCCTCCGGCACTTCTGCGGGGGCCTCGGTGGTTTCCGGCAGCGGCACAGGGTCAGGGTCAGCGCCCCCGGCGTAGGCGGTAACGGTCGTGGTCGCCATGCAGAGCGCAGCGGCCACAGCCAGCGTCAAGGTGCGGAACAGTTTAGATTTCTTCATGGGCGCTGTCCTCCTGTTCAAAGTCCGGGATCGGGGCCGGGGCCGCCTGCAACGCGCCGCCGCGCACAAAGGCGGCGAACTCCTGCGGGGTCATGTTGAGGCCGCGCACAAGCTGGACGATCTGCAAGTTTTCCTGTTCGGTCTTGGCCGCTTCCAGCTCCCGAAGCTGCTTTTGCAGCTCCGCGATCTTGCCCTTGGTTTTCTCAATATCCTTTTCAATGCGCTCCAATTTGTTCATTGCCATAGTGATTTACTCCTTTCTGGCGTTTAAGGCAACCGCCCGTAACAATAAAAATGCTGCTGCCAGTAGCTTGAATTGAGGTTTGTGTAGGAAATGGGGTCTCCGCAGTGCAGCATGACCGAATTTCCCACATACAGCCCCACATGGGACATCCCGGCAGTGTCATAAGTGCCGACGAAAAATACAAGGTCGCCGGGCTTGGCCTGCTCCGGGGAAACGGGAGTGCAGATGTTGTAAAGCCCCTGCGCCGTCTGGCGTCCCACATTCCAGCCGGAATGATTGATAACCCAGCTAATGAAGCCGGAACAATCAAAGCTGGTGCTTGGGGAGCTGCCGCCCCACACATAGGGATAGCCCACATACTTTTCCGCCTCGGCGATCATGGCGGCAAAGGCTTCGTCCTTTAGCGCCTCCGGGGGGATTTCATAGTAGGTCGGCTCTTTCGGGGTGGAGGCGTGGGGATAGCTGCCGTTGGGGAACAGGTCTGGCCGGTTGCCCAAAGTCTGCATATAGGCAGCATAAAAGCCCATCTGTTCCTCGGTGAGAATGTAGATGGGCAGGTGGGACAGGTCAAAGTTTTCCAGCTTCACATTGCAGATGTAGTAAGTGTAGGGTACTTCCACGGTGTAGGTGTTTCCCTCGCTGTCCGTCCTCGTTTCGGTGCGGTAGCGGGTTTCCGTTTCGATGGTCTGGGTCAGGATGTACTGTTTTTCAAAGAGCATAGCAAGATCGCCCTGTACCTCCCCCAAAGTGAACACGCCGTTATGCAGCGCGGAGAGGATGGAGGTCAGCACATAGGGGTCATGCTTGATCTCGTCCAGATCGAAACGGTATTCGTCATAGCCGGGGTGCAGGCTTTCGTAGTTGTCAAGTTCGTGCTGCAAGTCTGCTTCCAGCGCGCCATAGGCGGCTTCGGCTCCCAGCATATCGCTGTCCTCGGAGAGATAGGAGGTGGCGGCAAGGCCCGTCCCGGTGCTGCCAAACATGGCGGTGCAGGATTGCAAGCCGCCCATCACCAGCAGGAGCATAAGGCCTACGCCGCCGACGATCAGCGCCCCTTTCCAGTGCCGGGCGGCAAAGGACGCGGCCTGTCTGCTTTTCTCTGCGGCTTTCTTGGCTGCGGCAGCCGTGGTCTTGGCGGTGCTTGCCGCCCCCTGTGCGGTCTGGCCCGCCGCCCTTGCTGCCTTGGCATATTCCCGCTTGATGTGCTGTTTCTGCCAGAAGCGGGAAACGGGGTTCTTGGCCGCCTGCGCCAGCTCCGGGTTGTCCCGCAGGGATTTTTGATACGCAAACTCGGCGTTGGCGGCGATGGACTTTCGCTCGGCCTTGGCTGCGGCCCGGTAGGGTTTGAGCTTGTGGCGGTGGACGCCGCTGCGGATCATGCGGCCCGCCTGCCGTTCCGCCAGTTCCTCCCCCTTGTGGCCGCCCTCCACGCCCACATTTTCGTGTTCTACCTCATGGATTTTTCCGTGGAGGTAAAGCCCGGCTTCCTGTATGGGGCGGCTGGCCGGGTTTGGTTTGAGCTGGGGAGGGGCTTTCTCCACCTTGTCAAAATACAGCCTGCTTTTGGCCTTGCCCTTGGCCTCGTCATAAACGGTTTCCTTGGTGACGACACGCTTTTTCGGCAAGGCTTCTTTGGCTGCTTCCAGCTGATCCGCCCGTTTTTCTGCCTTTTTGATATACGGGGCCAACTCCGGGGAGGCCCGTTCCTCGGCGGTAAACTGCAACCGGGAAACAGGGCCGGTGGCCTGCGCCACGGTTTCCCCGGCGTCCTTGGCCGCTTTCTTTGCCTTGTGGCGGTCGTGCAGTTCGTCCGCCCGTTCCAGTATTTTTTCCGCCGCGCCCTCCGGCTGGGCGGTGTATTCCTGCTCGGCCTCCCGGCTGGACACATTGACGCTTTCGCCGGTGGTCTGGTTATCCAGTGTCAGGCCGTCGCGGGTCATGTGCTGCGTTACCTTGTCGCGGGGTTTTAAGGGTTCCATATCCGATCACCTCCTTGCGGGCTGTTCCGGCAGCGCCCGGTTTCAATCTCTGCAATATAGCGCAGGATGGGGTACACCTGCGGGGGAACAACTGCGTTTCCCAAAGTCTTTAACCGCTTTGCCACATTCGCCGGTGGGTCGCTGATTAAGTACGGGATTTGCGCCGGTTCTTTGGCCCACATGGAATGTCCGTCCATCTCCGGGGGAATCCCATCAGCCATTCCACCCAGTCGGGATTCAGTTTCACATCCCCCGGCGGGCTGCCCAGCAGTTTGTAAACCGCCCATGACAGCCGCGCCGTCCATACGGTTCCGCTGGGATTGTATTTTCGGAAGCTCCCAGTCGGGGTCATCCGCACATCGACAGTTTTCCCCACATCCCCCGTGTCGCTGGCAAGGGGCGTGGGAAGCAGCATGGCCGATGATGAAAGTTCTTTTGCGCTCATGCCATGCGCCGACGGCGACAGCAGGAAGTACGAAAACCCTAACGGCGTAGCCTGCCTGCTCCAAGTCAAAAACCGTCTTGTCGAGCCCCAGATGGATGAAGCCAGCAACATTTTCTCCAAGCACCCAAGAGGGGTGCAGTTCCCGGATAACGCGGAGCATTTCGGGCCATAAATACCGTTCGTCCTCAAATCCCCGTTGTTTCCCGGCACTGGAAAAGGGCTGGCAGGGGAATCCCCCGGAAATAAGTGTGGTGGTTTCTCGTCCTGTTTTTTCAAAAAATGCCTCCTTTGTCACTGTGGTAATGTCCCGGAATTTTGGTACCTGCGGCCAGTGCTTTTTCAAAACTTCCATCGGGAAATCCGCCCATTCGCACTGGCATACGGTGGTAAACCCTGCGGCTTCCGCCGCAAGGTCGATCCCGCCGATCCCGGAAAACAGGCTGAAATGTGTTAAGGCGCTCATACCGTCGCCCCCTCGCCTAACCGGGTCGTCATGATCTGGTAGAGCTGGGTGTTTTTCGGGATGGGGTTCTTAAAGGGCAGGATCACATTTTCGTAAATGAGAAGCCCCTCGCCGGGTTCGGAATTGTCCACATACCGTAATTGCTGGGGTGAAATGTTCAGCCGTTCCGCAAGGATTTTGCGGTCGCCGCTGGCCTGATTGAGTAGGCAGATAAAGTCGCTGTTTTCCAAAATGTTCTCAATTTCCGGGGAGGAAAGCAGGTCTTTTACATTCTGCGTTGCACCTGTGGGAATCCCGCCCCACTTACGGAAACGCTTCCAAATCTCACAGGAAAAGGCCGCCGTCTGTTCCTCTCGCAAAAGTAGATGGAACTCATCACAAAAATACCATGTCGCCTTGCCCTTGCTGCGGTTTTGGGTGACGCGCCCCCAAATCTGGTCTTGGACAATGAGCATACCGATTTTCTTTAGCTGCTTGCCCAGTTCCTTGATGTCAAAGGCCACAATGCGGTTTTGAATGTCGATGTTGGTTCTGTGGTTGAACACATTTAAGCTGCCGGACACATACAGGTCAAGGGCCTGCGCCACCCGGTCGGCCTCCGGGATATGCTGGTCTAACAGGGCTTTGTGCAGGTCTGCAAGGATGGGCATATTTTCCGGCTTGGGGTCTGCCAGATAAGGTCGGTAGATCACCTGTACCGCCCGGTCGATCACCGTCTTTTCAATGGCTTCCAGCCCGTTCTTGCCGCCCATGACCAGCTCACACAAAGACAGAATAAAATCTGCTTTTAATGACAGCGGATTGTCTTCCTCGGAATAATTCAAGTTCAGATCCATCGGATTGATATACTGGTCTGATACCGGTGAAACCTTCACCACCTGCCCATGCAGCCGCTTCACAAGGGGGTAATACTCGGCCTCTGGATCACAGATATACACATCGTCCGGGGTGCAGAGGAACACGCTCAAAATTTCTGATTTACAGCTCATACTTTTGCCGCTTCCCGGTGTCCCCAGCTTTAGCCCGTTGGGACACCTCGCCCGTTTGCGGTCGAGCATAATCATGTTGCCGGTTTTGGCGTTGATCCCGTAATACATGGCGTCGCCGCCCTGAAAAAGCTCCTGCGTCACAAAGGGGACGAACACGGCCACGCTGGAAGTCGTCAGGGAGCGTTCAATCTGGATGTGGCTGGCCCCCAGCGGCAGGCTGCTCATAAGCCCCTGTTCCTGCTGGTAGTCCAGCCGCACAAGGGAGCAGTTGTACTTCTGGGCGATCCCGGCAGCCCAGAACACATCGTTTTCCAGCTTTTGCCGGGTGTCTGCGGTGTTCAGCACCAAAAAGGTAAGCTGGAACATCCTTTCATTCCGGCTCTGCAAGGTCTTTAGTAGCTCCTTGGCGTCCTGCCCGTAGGTGGCAAGGTCGCTGGGAAGTATATCCATGTCGTAACCACTTCTTACCGCCCGTTTCTGTTCCTGAATCTTCATGGCGTCAAGGTCGGTGATCTTGCGCTTGACCGTCTTAATGGCGTCGCTCTGGTCGATGGCCTGCACATGGAGGTTCACCACAATGCCGTTTTCTGTGTTGAGGAAGTCGGCCAGCATTTCATCCGACAGCTCCGGGGAGAGGATTTGCAGGAAGCTCACCGCCCCGTATTTGCCGCCCAGCCCGAACATCCGGGCATTGCCGAAGCGGAACGAGGACGGGGCGATAAAGTCCTTGGTGGAAAGCCCCGACGGGGCAAGCCAATCCCAAGAGAAACGGAACGGCTCGCCCTCTGGGTGGAAAATCCCATGCAGCACGTTCAAGCGTTCCTGTCCGTTCATGGGGCGGGCAGCCGCGCCAAGCACCTTAAAGTTGTTCAGTACGTCGGTTTCGATACGGGAAAGACGGGCTTTTGCCGCCGCAAGGTTATCCGCTTCAATGGAAAACGTGATGTACTTGTGCTTCACAAGCCCGTTGTTCCCTTTGGAGAGCTGATTTTTCAGCATACCCGCGTATTCGCTGCGGATAGAGTTGAAAGCGTCGTCCTGCGCGGGGATTTCAACGGCTTTTTCCGCTTCCTCTTTCTGTGTGCCTTGATTGATAAAGGAAAGCTGCACTGATACGGAAGCGTCAAAGTAATTGAGAAAATCACACCAGTTTTCAAAAATGGCGGTCTTGTCGTCGCTGCCCGCAAGCTGATAGTTTATATCCTCAAAGGCGACGCTTTTGGAATACTTCTTATCCGTTACCCGGCAGATACCGTCTGGGAACATCTGCAAGTAGGGAATGGTCTGCTGCGCGGTGTGGGGCTTCCCGTCGCCCTTTGCCGCCTGTATCACGGCGGCAATCTCTTTCTTTTCGGCGCGGGTCAGCTTGCGCCTAACGGGATTTTTTACCGCGCGGCTTTGTGTTTTTCGTTCTGCCATTGACAATAGCCGATACCTCCTTTTCCAGTTTTCGTTGCTTTTCTATGACGGAATAGAAATTGTTGGTCTGATAGGGGCGTTCCTTTGGTCGGATAAACTTTGTCTGAATGACGTTCTTTATCACGGTTTCAAGGGGCTGCCCGTGTTTTTCATACATTGCCAAAAGGAAACAGGGGAGCATGACGAGTATCATTGCAACCGCCGCCATGCTTGTGCCTGTGCTGTCCTTGAGCAAAAAGAAAAGCGGTAGTCCTATGGCGAGGGCTGCCGCAAAACAAATAATCTGCCGCTTTGTCAGATTGAAAGCGACTTTGGTTTTGATTTTGGATAGGTCTTTGGGTACGGGTACATACGCCAAGCGAAAACCTCCTTTCTGCGGGGAATGTACGGTATGCCCTTTAATGGGTGTTAAAAATTGACTTTGCAAGTGCGCCTGTTTTGAATAATGAGAAGCACAAAATCACGGTGTAGGCTGCAAGGGAGAAAATCGCGCTGTGCAGGTTATCCGCTACAATCATGCTGTTTACCAAAACCGCATAAATGCCGACACATATCATTATGAGGAAGCCTTGAAAACCGAGGGCGAACAGGGCTTTTAAGTAGTTGTTGCCTATCTGTCCCCATTCCCGGTTTGTCATGGTCGCAAACGGGATAGGCGATACCGAACAGTAAAGGTAAATTTCTATCATTCTGCCATACAGGATAACCGTGATAAGCACCGACATGATTTTCATGCAAAGGCTCACAAGGCTTGTTTCCATGACAAGCAAAAGCAGTTCGGGGATTTCCATAGCGTCAAGTCCGGCTTGCATGGACGACAGCGCGGCGTCAACGTCAATGTTTGTATTGCCGCCGATCACGCCCGCCGCGCCGGAAACGACGTGCTGCGCCATATCGAACACCGCCATAGTGATAGTAAAGGTGTGGGTAACGAGGTACACCGCTACCCACGCCTTGAAAAACCACTTAAAGAACATGAACGTGTCAATATCGTGCATATTGTTCTTTTCCGTTACCATGCTGATAAGCTCCACGCATAGAACGTAGGTAATGACAAGCCCCGCAATGGGTACAATCACATTTTCCGATAACGTCTGTATCATGGAAAATATGCTTGCGTTCCACCCCTGCGGGGTCTTGCCTACCTCTGTGGCGATAGTTCCGACTTTTTCGTTTACGTCCCCGAACATAGTTGACAGATTACCGTTAATGGCTCCGATAAGGATTCCCTTTATCCATTCGTTAATCGCGTCAAGTATGCTCTGCATAAGCTATACCCGCAGCTTAACCGAACAGGCCGGAAAGCAGAGGTACAAGGGTCATGCCGATAAGGGCAACGCCGCCGCCCGCCATGAGCTGCTTCATGCCCTGGCTTTTGGCACCGGGATTGTCATTTCCGTAACCCTCCAAGAGGTTAATAACGCCCCAAATGCCAAGACCTGCTCCGAGAGCGATAACGAGTGTCTGCAAAACGCCTACTGCGCTGTTGAAAAATGCCATAAAAAACTCCTTTCTGCCGCTGTGCGGCTTGCCCGAAAAAGGGCATAAAAAACGGCGGTCAGTTTTGATAACTGCCGCGGTCATAAGTCCCCGCGCTGCCTGTGTTCCTGCCGCGCGGCGGTATTCAGTTGTAAGTAGGTTTGAGGTGGCTGCTGCGT
>OKUA01000947.1_pt1 | contig 18072 bp, 18 predicted proteins | sample 1606501 | NCBI WGS metagenome assembly OKUA01 (sample SAMEA3879608, study PRJEB24766) | human gut metagenome | biome: human-associated habitat; feature: feces | place: USA | collected 1985/1987
CCCATAGCACGGGCAATCTCACGATACTTTTCACCGGTGCAGTCAGCATTGTATTCCATAACGATAGGAAGCATCATTGCACAGGCAACACCATGAGGGGTATCATAGACAGCACCCAGGGTATGTGCCATGGAATGAGCGATACCGAGACCTACATTGGAGAAGCCCATACCGGCAATGTACTGACCCAGAGCCATGCCTTCACGGCCTTCCTTGGTATTGGCTACAGCGCCGCGCAGGGACTTGGAAATGATCTCGATTGCCTTCAGGTGGAACATATCGGTCATCTCCCATGCCGCCTTGGTGGTGTAACCTTCGATAGCGTGGGTCAGAGCATCCATACCGGTAGAAGCGGTCAGTCCCTTGGGCATAGAAGACATCATCTCGGGATCTACCACAGCGATAATAGGCATATCATGAGGATCTACGCATACGAACTTACGCTTGCGCTCTACATCAGTGATAACGTAGTTGATCGTAACCTCAGCTGCGGTACCGGCTGTGGTGGGTACTGCGATGATGGGTACACAGGGTTTCTTGGTAGGTGCTACGCCTTCCAGGCTACGTACATCTTCGAATTCAGGGTTGGCAATGATGATACCGATGGCTTTGGAGGTATCCATGGAGGAGCCGCCGCCGATGGCGATGATATAGTCTGCGCCGGATGCCTTGAAAGCAGCCACACCATTTTTCACATTGTCAATGGTGGGGTTCGCCTTAATATCGGAATAAATTTCATAAGCAAGACCTTCCTTGTCAAGCAGTCCGGTTACTTTTCCGGTCACACCGAACTTGATCAGGTCGGGATCGGAACATACGAATGCCTTCTGAAAAGCATGAGCCTTTGCTTCGGTTACGATTTCTGCGATTGCTCCTGCACCGTGATAAGATGTCTGGTTGAGCATAATTCTGTTTGCCATGATACATAATCTCCTTTCGAATTGAGAACAAATCTTAATGATAATTTTATTCTAACTACAATCTGGACATAAAAAAAGTGACAGTTTGGCTTGACTGTCACTTTTTACAGAAAGTTCACAATGTGTACATTTTTTTTAGTAATTTTTCACAAATAGCTTTGGTGATTTTTTCACTAACGCAATACGCCCAACTGTTGAAACAATTCTGTCACCGGCATAGGAAGTGCACTGACCAAAAGCGCCGCCATCTGCTCCGGCGTTCTCTCCTTCGGAGCGAAGATCCATTCCACGGTCATATCAATAGAACCTCTGCAATAGAGCCGCAGCGGGAATAAAATATTCTCTTCGGGCTGTCTACCGGTCTTACGCCCGATCAGCTGCGTGTAGAAATCCAGGATCAGTTCGTAATCATGTTCCCTCAGAGAATTATGATCATCCGAGCGGAATGCTCCGGCGAAAAAAACTCTCTCCTTCTGAATGAATTCAAACTTTCTGGTCAGTCCTTCGTATACGGTAAGTCCGTCTCCCATCTGTGCAAAAGATTCCAGTAAGAGCTTGTCGAAATACCAGTTGATCAGATCATATTTGTCCTGAAAATTCCGGTAAAAGGTCTGCCTCGTCACGCCGCAGGTCTGCACGATCTGCGTCACTGTCATGGCATCGGTGCCGGACGAAGCCATACACTTTTTCGCCGCTTCCGCCAGACGGTATTTAGTTTTATCCGCTGAAGGTTCCTTCGTACTCATGCTGTCACACCTCTACGGTACTACCGGTTTCGGCGGGCATAACCTTCCGTCATATCCGCGAAATCCCGCTCCTGCATATTCTGTGTGGATGCTCCGTTATTGTGTCCCTGGCAGGCACATAATCCTACGGCATTGACAACACATAATACTGTTGCCAGAAATACTCTCTTCATATTATTTTCCTCCTGTCTGTTGTATGATCTGATTACATTTCCGGTAATTCTGCTTCCAGTAAAGCCGCTGCATCTCTGACGCAGTCGATGCATTCTCTCTTTACAATGCCATCGTTGATACCTTTTAATTCCTTACAGATCACGGTTCCGTTCTGCTCCTTGAAGCTCTGAATTATCCTTCTGGACCCTTGCATGGTCTTCTGCGGATTTTTATTGATCAGTCCCAGTACATTGACCGCCCCGATGACAGCTCCGCAGGTAGCTTCCATGCTGCCGCCGATTCCTACCGCAAATCCCTGAGTAAGATTCCTAGCCGTCTCTTCATCAATTCCCGCCAGATCACAATACGTGCACGCTACTGCCTGCGCACAGTTGTAACCACACATTTTTCTCTCTGCTGCCTGTTCCACTCTTGATTCCATAATTGTTGTTCCTTTTCGTTTGTATTTTACAGGGATGTTTATCATATATATCTTTTTATTTATTATAACAGAAACCGACTGCTTGGTAAAAGAAAAAGCAAAAAGAAGTTGCCTTTATTTTCTATCCATGCTATTCTGATACTGTAATTATTTCTTTTTATAATTCTGAATAGTATTCGATATAGGAATCCTTATTTTTCCCCACGTTTATTATTGTAATGCCTATACTTGTATTCTATCATTGTGCATATTATACTTGTAATCAACAAGGGAGGATTCTTATGAAAAACAAACCGCAGACCAAGCCACAAACGAAGAAGGAGAACGAGCATATGCAATCTGTAACAGCATCACGTCCTTGTACTATCACCGATTCCATTACCCAATCATGCCAGGAAGTCCGAAAAATGAGAGATGGCAAAATACCGGAGAAGTCCCTGGACCAACTTTTCTCAGACATTGAACAATGGTGCAAAGAAGGTGGTGAATAAATGTATACCGTTATTCCCACTGCAAGATTTGAAAAAGACATCAAATATTACATAAAGAAGAAAAGATATTTCCATATCGGTGAAGATATCCGGCAGATAACTAACGAACTTCAGCAAGGGCACCTTGTTGGAACGGAAATTCCCGGATTAAAAATTTCGGATCACGGACATATTTTTAAGGTTCGCAGCATTAATACTGATACACATTCTGGGCAATCCAATGGATATCGCATTTTATATTATGCTATTAGCGAGGAGTTAAAAATCTATCTGCTTACTATTTATTCTAAAAAGGATGATAATAACATTCCTTCTGACAATGAAATTATTTCTTTAGTTAACACTTACTGTGTATAAACTCTTTATTATTCCAAACTGTTTTAAGTGTATAAAAAATTCCTACAAATTTTAAAATCATGTTGACATTGCCGTGGGAAGATGTTATTATCATTCTTGCGTGATGCGAGATAGTAATTATTTTGTGTCGCTATGCGGAAGTGTCGGAATTGGCAGACGAGCAAGACTAAGGATCTTGTGGTAGCAATACCGTGTGGGTTCAAGTCCCATCTTCCGCATTATTTTTTTACTTTAAAAAGCTCAGGGATAGGGTGTTCCTGAGCTTTTTTCATTTGTAAAAATAATGATATTAGGGTGAGACTCTTTCAAGCTGCCTTCTCTCTGTGAATAATCTACCAAGGATCTGTGTCGGCTCTTCAGCATTTTCAGTTAAGTTCAATCTTCTGACCAATACTTCATTGAAATAGGTTCTATTACAACTGCAATTATATTATTATTTTGATCTACTCTAAATCTAAATGCATAAAAGTAGTCTTTGGTTGAATCAATTTTTAAGAAATAATTATATGCTCCGGAGTCCTTTAACCCATCATGTGAGAATACATCTTTAATATCTGCGGAACGCTGCTTTGTATCTCCATATAATTCAATTACTTTGTCTATACTGTCTCCAAGTTTGATGCCTCTTACTGTACTTTCTATTACATTACCATCATCTGTAAATTCACCTGATACTATCATGTTTGCATTATCGGCAAGCATGTATGCAGCCTCATCATTTCCTGCCTCTACATATTCATTATATGTATCATATCCCAAAAAACTAAATGCAAGGTCTTTTTCTGAAAGTGGCTCTGCTTCTTCTATGTTGGTTACTTCTGTGGTCTTTTCTGCCTCTGTTGATTCGTCTTTCGCTTCTGCTTCACTTGTGTTATCTTCTACTACCTCAGTGCTTTCTATTGTCTCCATGGTTGTTTCTGTAGTTTCTACTTGTGCAGATTCAACGGCATTGGGGATGGATTCTGTTGTCGCTGTAGCTTCCTGTTTTCCTCAGGAACCAAAAGATAAAATACATATTGTCATCAGCGCTAAAATAATTTTTCTTTTCATAGTCTATTCCTCGCTTTGTTAAAATCAATATTCTTTTGTAATCTCTCCCTCAATCCCATACATTATCTTAAATGTCTCAAGGTCTTCCGCCCGGCGGATCAGCATGACTTCTTCAAATTTTCCCGTGTGGATATCCTTGAATCCCGCCACCTGTTCACCGTTGCAGATGCTGGCTTTGATAACAGGTTTTTGATTGCTTCTGTCATAAGTCTTCTTTTCGGTTCTCTTTGGAAAAAGTCTCATTTCTCTTCCTCCAGTGCTGCTTTTACCATCCGTTCAAAGGATTGTGCAAATCTTTCGTCATCCTCTTCTGTCCGCTTCTTCGGACCTTTTAAATGATTTTTATGAGAAGCTCTTCTTGCCTTTTTATTCAGATGTCGTTCCATGAGCATCTGGTCGATGTTCTCATCCGTGTACCATTTACCGGACTGGTGGATGGCGTAGGCACTCTTGCCCAGCGTCATGGCTGCCACGCCATAGTCCTGAGTTACCACGATGTCTCCCCTGCGGCAGAGACTGATCAGCTTATAATCCACAGCATCCGCCCCGGCTCCCACGACCACCACCTCGCTGTAACCGGAAGTCAGTATATGATTGGTATCGCACAGAAGTGTCACCGAAATCTGATATTTCTTTGCAATCTTTTCCACTATGTCCACCACCGGACAGGCATCTGCATCCACATAAATCTGCATAAGTAAGTTCTCCATCACCTTTTTCTGTAATTGAAATTATAGTAACTTTATCAGACGTTTACAAGTGTATATTTAGCCATAAAAAAACCGACCCCCTATCGTTAGATTTTAGGTCTAACGATAGGAGGTCGGTTCAGAATAAGGCTATTTTTCAATCCATATCAAAAATTATCCATTTTGAACAATTCACTTCTTGTTTTTATTCAGTTTCGTTTTCTTCCTCTAATAGCTTTAATAATGCAGAAGGCTCATACACCTTAACGGAAGATTTCGTATAATCTTTCACATTTCTGGTTACTATACAATCCATTTCTGAACGAATTGCTGTTTCCACCATAATAGCATCTTCATAATCACCAATTTCAGAAGATATTGCTTTCCGGCAATCTAAAGAAGTGGTATCCAACAAATGAAATAAAGTAAAAAGCTTGCTCAAAATCTTTCGTGTTTCTACGTCGTTATGTGTTAAACGGTGTGTCAGATAATAGATATCTGTAACTGACTTTGCTGTAATATAACCCTCAAATTGCTTATTTGCAGAATATATAAAGAGTTTTTGCGCTACTTCTGAAAATGGAGCACGAGACTGTAATGCATCGATGATAACACAAGTATCAACTAAAACTCTCATATCGTATTCAACCTTTCTTCCCGTGCTTCTTCCAGAGTCATATCATTTGAAAGAACGCCAAACAATGATTTAGCAACATCTACTCTATCCTGATATGGATTAGACAATTTTGCAACAACTTTTCCGTTACGAGTAATATAAATATCCTCTGTTTCTGCAAGCATAAGATATTTGCCAAGATTAATTTTTAATTCAGTTGCAGTAATGGACATATCATCATCACCTTTCTTGAAGAATAACTATTTATCGTCTCATAAAGAGAATCTCTCTTTTCAATTATATTATACACAAATCGAACGATTTTATCAATAAAATCGTTCGAAAATCGACTATTGAATGCTGGTCGGAGCGCTACTCCGCCAGATACATCTTCAGGCTTCCTTCCACCGCATCCATGGCTTCCTCCACACTCGCCTGCCCGTTTAGGTATGCCTGTAAGCTCTCGGTCAGGGAAGTCTCGATCTGAGTGTCTTCCTTAAGGCACAGGGTGGCTGCCTTGCACAGCTCCATCAGATGGTTCGCGGTCTCCTCAGAGTAGGCTTTGATGGCGAACTCTGCGGTACTGCCGTCGATATCATAGGTGGTATAGGCTTCCGCCATGCTGCGGTCTGCTGCAGCCTGCGTCTCCAACGCTTTTGCATTGACAGGGAAGCCCTCATAGGTATCCACGCTCTGCAATTCTTCGGACAGAGCAAACCGCAGGAAATCCTTTGCGATCTCCACGTGTTCACTCCGGCTGTTGATTCCAATGACCATCTTCGGATAAAATGCATTTTCCACGGATACCACATTGGCATTCAACAGTTCTGCCACAGCATAGGGTGTCATTGCCTGATTAAAGCCGTCAGTCTCCTGAAGTACCAGCTTCACATCAGATCCCAGATCCCAGATATTCGCTGCACGGCCTTCTTTTCTGGAAGGCAGGATACCGCAGTTATCCGCAATCTTCTTCAAATCTTCCAGCCAGGGATGTAAGGTATCACGATTCACCTGACGGTTCTGTAAAATATCATCCACGATCAACGGATAGAACTCTTCCACCAGTTCGCCGCAGGTGCGGTCCCCCATATAACTCTCCGTCTTCCCGGATACCGCCTTTGCAATAGCATCCATGCTGCTCATTTCCTCCGGCTGCACATCCCTGCCGACAGCTAACAATAATCCGAATTGCAGCGGCACCGCATACCGTCTTCCATCCGCCTCTTGATACACTGTTGTAATGTTGGAAAGTAGGGTTCCGTCCTCTTCCATGGGCTGCAATATCTCCTGCAGATCCAACAGCAAGCCCTTAGAGGCATACGTGTCCAGTTTCAGATGATCCATCACCATGAGATCCGGTCCGTTGCCGGAGGTCAGGGAAGTGTTCAGATCCTGATAGATCTGCTGATAATCCGCATTTCCGCTGTATTTATCCGTCATGGAGATTGCCGCATCCACATGGATCAGTATCTCTGGATGCTGCTTATGATACTGCACCGCAGCCTGCTGTAAAAAGAAGCTCTCCTCTACGGTATACAGCGTCAGTTCTTCGGTCACCTCTGTCACCGCATCGGGATCGTAGCGGTAAATCATTATTTTATCCCCGCTCTCACTTCCAAACCACGCGTATACACTGCCGTCCGACAGTGCCACAATATCCCGGCACCACTGATCCGACATGGAAAAGCTGGTATCGATTCCTTCTAATAGCTTCTGCCAGTTAGCATCTCCAGCATCACAGTGGAAGAATCCGTCTGCATCCGCCGCATAGACTGTGCCGTCCTCCAGTACACTGAAATAAGCAGAGCTATAGCTGTCCTGGGAAAAGGGAATCACTCCCTTAGCTTTTGCCCCGTTATTTCCATCCAGCTGCATCTGTAACAATCCGTTCACAGAGCCCTGTTCATCTGCCTGTGCCAGATACAACGTATCTCCCACAGCACTGACCCACTTATTATCCGACAGACTGCCACTGTCTGTCAGGCTGTCGCTCTCCTGGCTGCTCACCAGGCTTCCGTCCTGTGCCAATACAACATCCAGGGAAAAATAAGACAGTCCCACTAACAATTCATCCTCTGTCAGTGTCACATACTGCGGCGTATCATAGAACCGATAGCCATCCATATCCATAGGCTCCAGCCACTTCTGTGGTGTAATATCCAACGCACTGCCGCCCGCTTCCTTCCACAGATGTGCGGAAGAGCTCTCCTCATCCCGGTAACAGTTGCCGTACAGGTACTGATTCCCCTCCGCATCCTGCAACAGTGTAAAACTGTCACTGCTCTCCAGACCCTTTCCCTCGGGAAGCGCCTTCAGCCAGTCCTTCGTCACTTCCGTCAGAGTATCCCCTTCGCCCAGCATCCATTCCTCTAAAGAGACCTGACCTTCCGATCCTCCTGCCACGAGAAAATGTAATTCATCACCCGAACGGAAGATCTGGCTGATATTTTTGTCCTTCCATTCCTCCGGAAGTGAGAGTTCCGTCTCTACATATCGCCCTTTCTGCACTTCATCAGGTGACGCTGCAATCTGCAGATCGTTCTTCTTCCCGCACCCGGTGAACAGTCCCATGACGATTGCCATACAGGTCGCCAGTGCGATTCCTTTTTGCATGTTATTGTTACTGTTATTCCAATAAATTCTGTTTTGCATCTTAATCCCTATGCCTTTCTCCCATTCTGCTGTGTGTTCCACAGCTTTTTCTTACAGGAAAAGTATAGCGGTTTCTTTTTTAAGATAACAGCAGGCACGGGTTAAGATGCCTTTACCATATGATTAAGATTTTCTTAACGCAAAACGGAACCGGCACAAACGCCGATTCCGTCTTCTCCGGGAACCATTTAGGAATTCAATATCTTCATAAATTCTTCTCCGGTAATGGTCTCTTTTTCATATAAATACTGAGATAGTTCATCCAGTTTAGCACGGTTTTCCAGCAGGATCTGCCCTGCCTTCTCATGTTGCTTCTTCACCAGCTCCACCACTTCCTTATCGATGGCAGTCTGGGTCTCCATGGAACAGGTCAGGGAAGCATCCCCACCCAGATACTGGTTCGTCACGGTCTCCATGGCTACCATGTCAAAATCCTTGCTCATACCGTAGCGGGTGATCATGCCTCTGGCAAGCTTGGTTGCCTGCTCGATATCGTTGGAAGCTCCTGTGGTCACAGAACCGAAAGCAATCTCTTCCGCGGCACGTCCACCGGTCAATGTAGCGATCTTGTTCTCCATCTCTTCTTTGCTCATCAGATAATGATTGCCTTCCTCTTCCACCTGCATGGTATAACCCAGTGCACCGGAGGTACGGGGCACAATGGTGATCTTCTGCACCGGTGCGGAATTGGTCTGCTTCGCTGCTACCAGTGCGTGTCCGATCTCATGGTATGCCACGATCCGCTTTTCCTTATCTGTAAGGATGGCATTCTTTTTCTGATAACCGGCAATGACTACTTCAATACTCTCTTCTAAGTCTGCCTGGGTTGCGAACTTACGTCCATCTCTGACTGCCCGAAGAGCTGCCTCATTGACGATATTGGCAAGCTCTGCACCGGAGGCTCCGGAAGCCATACGGGCGATTTTATTGAAATCTACATTATCTGCGACTTTGATCTTACGGGCATGCACTTTCAGGATTTCTTCTCTTCCTTTCAGGTCGGGAAGCTCTACCGGCACACGTCTGTCAAAACGTCCGGGACGTAACAGTGCGGGATCCAGACTCTCCGGACGGTTGGTGGCCGCCAGGATGATAACACCGTTGTTGCCTTCGAATCCATCCATCTCGGTCAACAGCTGGTTCAATGTCTGTTCTCTCTCATCGTTTCCGCCCACCTGTCCGTCACGCTTTTTACCGATGGCATCAATCTCATCGATAAATACGATACAGGGAGCCTTTTCCTTCGCCTGTTTGAACAGATCTCTGACCTTGGAGGCACCCATACCTACGAACATCTCCACGAATTCCGAACCTGACATGGAGAAAAAGGGAACATTGGCTTCTCCGGCTACTGCCTTGGCTAACATCGTCTTACCGGTTCCGGGAGGGCCTACTAAGAGAATACCCTTCGGCATAGAAGCACCGATCTCTTTGTATTTTTCGGGGTCATGCAGGTATTCCACGATCTCTGTCAGATTTTCTTTCGCCTCGTCCTCTCCTGCCACATCGGTGAACTTGATACCGTTGGAAGACTTCACATAGACCTTCGCATTGCTCTTGCCCATGCCTCCCATGCCGAACATCATGGAGTCGCCGCCGGCCTTTTTCGCCATCTGACGGTACATCAATTGTCCGAAGCCAATAATGATGATCAAAGGCAGCAGCCAGCTGATCAGGAAGCTTAAAACCGGCGATGCTTCCTCCACGATCTCACTGGAGAATTTTGCCCCGCTGTCATACAGTCTCTGCGTTCTGTCCGGATCATCCATCAGACCGGTCTTGTAGATGGTCTTGTCATCTTTTGCCGTGAATACAATCTGATTGTCCTGGACCTGTACCTCATCGATCTGTTTATCATAAGTCATCTGCATAAAAGTGTTGTAATCCACTTCCTTCACTGCCCTCTGTACGATCTGAGGTACCAGAAGACTGTTGATCAGGATAATCACGATCAATGCAATCATATAATAGAATATGAACGGTTTTTTGTTTGGTTGTTTGACTTCCTGCATACATTTTCCCTTTCTCATTCCTGTATTATTGTCCAAATCTGTTGTAATAAATCAATCATAGCCACTTTTCATCAGACAATCAATGGATATTCTCTTACCTTATTCTAAAAAAAAGATAAACTTATGCGGTGAAAAGACTACGTTTTTCAAAATCTGTTTCTTTCCATTTTCAGGCAAAAGAGAGACAATCAAAATAGATTTTTACTTGCCAAAAGGTTCAAAAAGGAGGAAACGTCTGTGTCGGATACTACCAAAAAGAGATTAAAATTCGCAGGAAAGCTTCTGTTTGTCTGTCTGTTATTAGGTATCCTGTATTACAGCTTCCGGGATTCCATGGGAGATATGCTGACGGAGCTTGCCAATGTCTCCCCGCAAGTGGTCATGTCCCTGTTCCTGACCGTGATCCTCTACCATATCTTTGAAGGGCACATCACCTGGCTGATCGTGCATAAAACGCACCCGGAATATCCCCGCCTGAAGGGATTCTGTAATGCTTTCTACTGCTCTTTCTATAAGACAGCCACTCTGGGCAGCGGTTCCGGCATCGCAGGAATCTATTACCTGAACAAAGCCGGTATCCCGGTTCCCAATGCCACCGGCATGTACTTTTTCCAATATATTGTCCACAAGGTCTCTATGGCAGTCTATAGTCTGCTATTGTTTTTGGCAACCTATGGATTTATTCATGCTTCATTTGCCGATTATCAATGTTATATCCTGCTGGGATTTGCAGGAGTCTGTGTGATCGCAGGAGTTCTGTTAGCTGTCGCTACCGTACCCTGGATGCAGACTGCCTGTAATCTGCTGGCCAACCGGTTCCGTGCAAAGCATCCCTCCTGGGAGGAAAAACTCACCGGTGCCGGGCATAAGCTTGCCCTGCTACAGGCGGAAAGCCGGTCTCTGTTACAGGATCCAATATTGCTGCTTCACCTGTTCCTGTGTAATGTATTAAAGTTCACTATCTGGTATATCATCCCCTGGATCGTGTTCTGCAATTCTCTTGGGGGAGAATACGGCGATCTGCCTTTTTCTTTCCTGCAATGTTTTGCTCTGACCTCTCTCAGCCAGTCGCTGGCGGGTGTCATCCCCACCCCGGCGGGGATCGGATCCGTAGAAGCTGTCTTTACATTGCTGTTCCGGCGTCTCCTGCCGGAGGCCAAAGCCCTGTCTGCCGTGCTTCTCTACCGTTTCGCCACCATGCTGTTACCTTGTGCGATCGGTGCGTTCTTTGTACTGGGGGAGAGGATTATTTCTCTGCACAGGAAAAAGAGAACGGCAGACTAATATGCTTTCCTAAAATCTCCACACAAAACAAGCCACTACACAGTATTCTGTGTCGTGGCTCTTATTATGTTCCGTTATTATAAAAACAAATGCTAAGTATTACTTTCTCTGTAAGAAATCAGGAATCTTCAGAGATTTCTCTTCTACAGAGCTTCTGATATCTGTAGGCTTATGAATACCGGGCACCGGCTGTATGGGTCTCGGAGCCTGTCCTCCCTGTCCCTGGGATGTCGTAGGAGCGGTAGACTGTATATTCATTCCCTTCAGAGAACTGGGAGTCATATGGGAAGCAGGCTGTCTGAATGCAGCGCCTCCTCCCAGACGATTCTGTACACCGTTGTTGGCCTTGTCTTCCAGACCGGTAGCAATAACCGTAATGGTGCAACTGTCGGACTTGGACTCATCATACATGGCACCGAAGATAATATTTACATCGTCTCCTGCCAGCTCCTGAACATAGCTTGCCGCATCGGAAGCATCTGCCAGGGTAATGTCACCGGAAATATTGATGATAACATGGGTAGCACCGGAAATCGTAGTCTCTAACAGAGGGCTCTCCACTGCCATCTTGACAGCTTCCATAGCCTTGTCATCGCCCTTGCCTTCACCGATACCGATGTGAGCAATACCCTTGTCCTTCATAACCGTCTGTACATCTGCGAAATCCAGATTGATAACTGCGGGAACATTGATCAGGTCAGTGATTCCCTGTACTGCCTGCTGCAGTACTTCATCCGCCTTCTTCAGTGCTTCCGGCATGGTGGTACGTCTGTCCACGATCTCCAGAAGCTTATCATTGGGGATTACGATCAGGGTATCCACGTGTTCCTTGATACGCTCGATACCGTTTAATGCATTGACCATACGGGCTTTTGCTTCAAAACGGAAAGGCTTCGTTACCACACCAACGGTTAAGATGCCCATATCCTTTGCAAGCTTGGCCACTACCGGAGCAGCTCCGGTTCCGGTACCTCCGCCCATACCACAGGTGACGAATACCATGTCTGCACCCTTCAGAGCTGCGGAAATCTCTTCTGCACTCTCCTCGGCTGCTTTCTCACCGATCTCAGGCTTGGCTCCCGCACCAAGACCCTTGGTCAGCTTCTCACCGATCTGTAACAGTTTCGGAGCTTTGCAGAGCTGCAATGCCTGCTTATCGGTATTCACCCCGATAAAATCCACTCCGTCAATCTTCTCATCTATCATTCTATTTACAGCGTTGTTACCCGCGCCACCTACACCGACTACGATGATCTTGGCAGCTACATCCGCGTCATTCGTCTTAATCTCCAGCAAGGTTAGTTCCTCCTTTTAACCCTTTTCAACTTCACATAGACTATCATATAATCATTTTACAAATTTAGCAACCTATTTTTTCAAAATGTTTCACAAATGTTTCACGCGTCCGGTTTGAATGTAAATTTACCCTTTCCTTCCTCGTAGTTTTCCATTTGCAGGGTTCCGCTTTTACCCTGTAACTTCTCCAGGAAGTCCGGCAACAACTGCAGCTTGTCCTCTATATGGCTGTTGTCACTGCCCATGGACACCTTGATCTGTCCGAAGTAGATCGTAATGTCACCGGAAGAATGCAAATAGATCTTGTCCGCAGCCAGTGAATATTTGTTCAAAAGCTTTGTCAGATCCATGATACTGGAAAACACCTGCGGATCCTCCACCGGCAGTTGCTCTCCCAGCACCACATGGTTGAAGGAAAGCCCCGTGATCTGCGGTATTCCCTGGGTGCGGATCCCGGAACTTTCCACCACATAGCCGTCTTTATCAAAATACATATAAGTATCCAGATATTTCACATATCCCGCCAGTGCTTTTTCATATACAGTGATCTTGATCGTGTCGGGTGCCAGAATCGATACATTCATCACATCCACAAAGGGAATGTCCTGAATCCCTCTGTCCCGGTATTTCAGAGACAGATACAGGGAATTATCTCCCAAAGGTCCCGACATCACGATCTCCATGATCTCGTCCTCGGTATAATGCACATTGCCCTCCACATACACGGTACGTACCGTATACACGGAGTGCAATGCCACCGCACCACCGCCCAGTGCCAGCAGCAGGATGCCTATGATCACTATTCTTCTGATAATTTTGCTTCGGTCTCTATACACTGATGATCCGTGCTCCTAATTCTCTCAAGTCTCTGCAGATATTTTCATATCCGCGTTCTATAAAGTGCTGTCCTGTCACGAAACTCTCGCCTTCTGCCGCAAGCCCCGCCAGAACCAGTGCCGCACCGCCGCGAAGTTCACATGCTTCCATCCGGCTTCCCCGTAAATGCTCCACTCCGGTGATCACGGCATGTCTTCCGTCCTTCAGAACAATCTCTGCTCCCATGCCCTTTAGCGGTTCCGCAATACGAAAACGATTCTCGAAAATATTCTCTTCAATGCAGCTGCATCCTTCCGCTCTCGTCAGCACCGCCATTGCCACCGACTGCAGATCCGTGGGGAACTCCGGGTATGGCCCAGTCCGCAAATGTGGTATGGCCTGCGGCCTTTTGGAACACTGTACGAACAGGCCTTCCTCCGAGGCAATACACTGTGCACCCATTTTTTCCGCCACAAAGGTCACCGCTTCCATCTGCTCCCAGGGAGCCTCTGTCAAAAGTGTACTGCCTCCGCAGCCGATACAGGCGAACAGATACGTCCCGGCTACGATCCGGTCTGCCGGAACCGTGAACTGTGTACCATGAAGCGGTCTGTCACCATGAACCAATAGTTCCGTTTCTCCGATTCCTTCGATCTGTGCACCACATGCCGTCAGAAATTCGCACAATGCCGTCACTTCCGGTTCTCTGGCGGCCCCCAGTATCCTGGTGTCTCCGTCCGCCTTCACCGCAGCCAGCAAAATATTCTCCGTAGCTCCCACACTGGGAAACTCCAGTGTGATCTCTGCCCCGTGCATTTTCCCATCCTTCACCTGTGCAGACAGAAGCCCTTCTTCCTCCCGGAATTCGACGCCCATCTGCTGTAGTGCCCTGATGTGCAGATCGATCGGCCGTTCTCCGATGATGCACCCACCCGGATGCTCCATGGTCACATAACCACATCTTCCCAGCAATGCTCCCAACAGGCACAGAGATGAACGCATTCCGGTGATAGCTTCCCCCTGCATCCGTCTGGCCTCCGCTCTCTCGCAGGGAAGTTCTTCATTTTCTCCCGGCTGTACCCGGATCCCTTTTTCCTGCCAATGCACCAGACATCCCAGTTCCCGAAGCAGATGCACGAAACAGTGTACATCTGCAATACGTGGGCAGTTCTGAATATAGGATACTTCATTGGTAAGAAGCGTTGCCGCCAGGATCGGAAGTACCGCATTCTTTGATCCCTGTATGCGTACCTTCCCCTGCAGCGGAATGCCTCCCTGCATGCGGATTCCTTTCATACAGCACCATCCCCGTTTTTATGATAATCTTATCTTATGTAGGAAAGCACTGTTTCGTACCATGTCTTCTGAATATGTATTTTTCTACAGCTCTTTTAACTGGATCCTGCGCGCCACACTCAATACCAGTCCGATCTCCGACAGCAAAAACAATGCCGAAGAACCTCCGTAACTGATAAACGGCAGGGAAATTCCGGTGTTGGGAATGGAGTTGGTAACTACGGCAATGTTTAAGATCGCCTGGATTGCGATATGTCCCATAACGCCCACCACCAGCATGGCGCCGAACAGGTCCGGTGCATTATTGGCAATGACCATCATCCGCCACAACAGCATAATGAACATGAGAATAATGGCAACCGCTCCAAACAATCCCAGTTCCTCACAGATAATGGAGAAGATCATATCGTTCTGTGCCTCAGGCAGGAAGCTTAACTTCTGCATGCTCTGTCCCAGTCCCTTGCCCCAGATGCCACCGCTTCCAATGGCATACAGTGCCTGTAATGTCTGGAATCCTTTGTCCTGCGCCTGACTCTCTGGATTCAGCCACGCCTGGATTCTCGCCAGACGGAACTTGCCACCGATCTTATCTCCCAACTGTACGACTGCGACTACCAAAAGTCCAGCCGCCGCCAGTACGCTGCCTCCCATGATGATGAATTTCTTGTAATCCGGGCTTGCCACGAATACCATCAGCACCGCAATACCCATAATAATAATGGCAGAACTTAAGTTATCCGTAATGAGATATACACATGCTGCGATCGGCAGTGGTGCGCCCATCATAATGAAAAAGCCTTTCATGGTACGCACGCTTTTTCCCATCTTGCACACCAGACTTGCCAGGAACAGGATCATACACAATTTCGCTACTTCCGCAGGCTGCAGGTTGAAGCCCGTATGTGGGATACCGATCCATCTGGTAGCGCCGTGGGAAGTGATACCCAGGGGGGTCTTTACCAGGAAGATCAGGATCATGGACACCACATATCCCAGGGTGGCAAACCGTTCCCAGAAGGTATACGGGATATTGGCAATGACCATCATGAAGACCAGACCGATGATATTGGCGATCAGCTGTTTCTTCATATAATAGGCGGCATCTCCATGGGAATCATAAGCCTCATAGGAGCTGGCCGAATAGATCATGATCAGTCCGAATCCCAGTAAAAACAGCACAATAAAAAGCAGGCTGTAGTCAAAAAAGTATTCGGATTGTTGTTTCTTTTTACGTCTTCTTCCCCGCGTTTCCGCCATGCCTGCTTTTACTCCTTACTTCTGTTATGATTTCTTATTCCGCCAGTCCGTGTACATATTCCTTGAAAAGCTGTCCTCTGACTTCATAGTTCGGGAACATGCCCCAGCTTGCACAGGCCGGAGACAACAGTACCGCTTCTCCCGGCTGGGCCAGTTCGGTACACAGCTTCAGGCATTCCTCATAGGTATCTGCGAAACGGATCTTATCAAAGCCATGCTTTCTGGCACACTCGGCAATCTTCTCTCTGGTCTGGCCGATGAGGACAAGGCACTTTACCTTGCCATCAAAGCTGTCGATCCACTCATCGTACTCGCTCTGCTTGTCATAGCCTCCGCCGATCAGCACGGTAGGCTTGCTCATGGCTTTGATGCCCTGGATCGCCGCATCGGGATTGGTTCCCTTGGAATCGTTGTAATAGTCCACACCGCCCTTGGTAGCCACGAATTCGATCCGGTGCTCCACCGCATGGAAACCGCGGATCACAGTAAGGATCGTCTCCATGGGCACCTGCATACCTTCTGCAATGGCTATGGCTGCCATGACATTTTCCACATTGCACAGGCCTACCAGATTCATATCCTTGTGAATATCCATCAGTTCGGTCTCTTCGCCGTTCACACTCTTGATAATCTTGTCTCCCCGCAGGAAGTAACCGTTTTCCAACTCGTGATGGGAGGAGAACAGTACCGGAGTCGCAGGACATCTTCCTGCGAAATCTCTGGTATAATCATTGTCATAATTCAATACACAGATATCATTTTTTGTCTGGTGGGAAGCCACTGCTTCCTTGGCTGCCACATAGGCCTCCATGGTATGATGTCTGTTCAGGTGATCCGGTGTAATATTCAGGATGGCTGATACTACCGGATGGAATGTATGTATGGTCTCCAGCTGGAAAGAACTGATCTCTCCCACGGTGACACTATCCTTTGACGTCTTCGTTACTTCCAGTGTATAAGGGTTGCCAATATTACCCACTACAAAGGTCTTCTCCGCACCGAAATGAGCTTTCATGATCTCACCGGTCAATGTGGTGGTGGTAGTCTTGCCGTTAGTGCCGGTAATGGCGATCACTCTGCCTTGCTCTGCAAGGAATCCCAGTTCGATCTCTCCCAGGATCTGTACCCCGCGGTCCCTCATACGGTTTACCAGAGGAATATCCGTAGGTACTCCGGGGCTTAAAACGGCTGCCTGAATGCTCAGTTCTACCTCCTCCGGCAGTTCTCCGGCGATACAGACCGCCTTGCTTTCCCCGGGAAGCTTCGCCTCCAGATCTTCCTTTGTCAATTTATCACTGCTGTCATACAGAACCACGTCTGCATGGTATTTTTCCAATAAAGCCACTGCGTCGATCCCGCTGATGCCGGAGCCGATGACCAGACATTTTTGTCCTTCTAACATTTTCCTTACCATACCTTTCTGTAAAAGTCCATTAGTTCATTATAACGCATTCCCTACAAATGGGGAAGAGATTTTTACAGGAGACTTACGCAAAGAAGCCCTCCAACATATATATGTCGGAGAGCTCCGGTTCATTCCAGTTTCTGTATACAATAATCTTCGGTTCTACGCTTCTACGATCAGATATCTGCCGTCTCCGATATCGAATACTTCATCTGCCTCCAGAATCTCATCATCCACAGCGCCGTCCACATCCATGCCGGCCTCATCAAAATACTCAATGACATCCTCCACGGAATCTACCACGACTGCCATGCACTCTTCCAGAAAATCTTCTGCCTCATCCAGTGTCTCTGCTACAGCTTCCGGAAAAAGCTGGAGCTGTTTGTCCAGAAAGCATTCCAGTACCGCATCATCATACTCTCGCATGCTATTACCTCCAAATTCTTACAAAAATGTCTTATTTATTTTCATAATAATATGGATATAAGATTACGTCAATTAGCAATTCGATATAGATGTAAATTGAGAGTTAGTGAAATACATTGGCAAAATCCACGAACTCCCGGAGCATGCGATACACATGTCTCGAT
>OKUA01000963.1_pt1 | contig 17850 bp, 15 predicted proteins | sample 1606501 | NCBI WGS metagenome assembly OKUA01 (sample SAMEA3879608, study PRJEB24766) | human gut metagenome | biome: human-associated habitat; feature: feces | place: USA | collected 1985/1987
GCTTGCATCTTTAAATTCAGATATTTATACAATCGGTGAAGACGCACTGAATAAAGAAAAGCTGATATCATATATTTCAAGATTTTGCAAAAAACTCATGATAAAAAATAAAAAAGATGAAAAAGGAAAAATAAGCTATAAACAGATTTCAGCATTTACGACTGATAATTATTCTACACAGTCTTTAATCGGAGATTATAGCGTCTATTTGATTAAAGATGATTTGTTTGCAGGCAGTGATTTCTTTTTAAGAGCGATTGCTGATCATTTTGTAAATTGTGGTTATAATATAACAGTCAGCGAATGTACTATGCATCATATTCCCACATATGAACATATTATTTCAGAAGAAACAGGATTGGCATTTATGACTTCTAACTTCTTTAACAAAATAGAAAACGAAACGGCTGCTACTATAAATTTCGGTCGTTTTTATAGTAAAGAAATAATATCGTCAAAAAAACAGCGGCTTTCATTCAACAAAAAAGGATCTGTTGAGCTTGCTGAGGAAGCACAGAAAGCGCTTAACACAGCTTTGGATATACATGATGAGCTTGAAAAAAATTATATTAAAGCAATTGATTTCAAAAGGCTTAATAAAAAAACTGAAGAATTTATATCTGAAATCAAATCATTATAATTTTACAAAAATGAGCGCTTATAAAAGCGCTCATTTTTCAGCAAAGATTCTTAAAATATTTCATAAAAATCCTGACTATAAGATTTTGCCTTTTGTAAATTATATCCGATATTTTTAAAGCCAGTCTGATTATTGCTTCAGATTTTTCCCTACTAATAATCTTATTACTTAATTTTGCTTCAAGAGCTATTTTTGTAACGCCAATAAATTCGTTGCTTTTAAAAGTCCCTTTTAATTCTTTTTCTACATATTCAGCAAATTCTAAATGCTGCATATTATCATTTTTTATACCGCAAAAATCAATTAACTTTAAAATATATTCATATGCATTAATTGCGTTTTCAGAATAATTATCAGTTTTAAAACTATTACTACGTTTTTTTAAAATAATTAAATGTATTGCTGCAATTATTGATATAATTAAAATAACTGAAAATGTTGCTGCAATAATAAGCTTTAATCCTATTGGATATTGATTATTATCTGAAGGATGGGAAAAATCCGTATGAGAATTTACAGATTTCTCTGTTTTTGTTTTAATAGTTGTATCAGTGATTTCATCGGCATTTTTAGTATTACTGCTTAAGCTTATATTTTCTGAATTTTTTGTTATATTTTGATGTGTTGAAGTTGTTTCCTTTGTTTCCGAAGTTTGAATATTTGTGAAAGCTGCAGCACTTGGAGGAGTAAATTCAAACGGTACCCATCCATATTCCTTTAAATATACTTCAGCCCATGCATGAGCCCTGTTATCCTTTATTTCTACTTTATAACCGTTTTGAGTTAGGTTTTCATCTTTTAAATCATCTTCTGTCATAACATATCCTTCGGCATATCGTGCAGGGATTCCCGACATTCTTGCAAGAATTATACCGGAAGTTGCAAAGTGAACGCAGTAGCCTTTATGATTTTCTGTTAGAAAATAATTTACAAAATCACGGTCTGCCGGCGTTTTGCCCGGCTCTAATGTATATTCTGCATTATCTGACAGCAATGTACGGATATAGCTAAGCTGGGTATATACGTTATCAGATATGTTATCCTTTATAAAATTATTATAAAGTTTCTTGATTTCATCATTATCAGGTACTTTAAGGTAATTACTATAAACAAATTCTTCATATTCACTATTATTACCATATTGCTCCTGCTTCATAAGACTGTTAAAATTTTGCTTCTCTGATATATTAAAGCTATAATTTTTCTTATTCTCAAGCTCAATGACAGTATCATTTATATACTTAATCTCCCCTTTTGGAACAGAATTATATGGAGTATAATTATATTTTGCATTTCTAAAACAAATTTCTATATTTAAAGTATAATTTAAAGATGAATTTTCATTAAGACTGTTATATAAAAAATCCTGTGGATGTAAATTTGAATTATCAAAAAGCCCGCTGCTGTTATCATATATTTGACTGTTAAGCTCATTCCAGCTCTTTCCGTCGTATATAGATCCTACATATCCTTTAAGGTATATATTACCATTAGGATTAAAAGCTTCGTCGCAAGTTACAATAAGATCAGTGGTATTATTATATGAAATTGAATCATGTGAACCGTAATTTTGTTGGAACAGAGTGTTGTACGTTAATAGCACTACCATGAAATGAGATTTTATAGATTATTAAATGAAAGGGTGATCTACATCACATTGTGAGCGCTTTAAATACCGGTTCTGCCTTTTGTATTTCTGATTCAAATCCAAACCAGTATCCTGCTTGTCCTTCTTGATTGGCGGGCAGGAAACATAAGCGTAATGTCTCTTTGTACTTGCCATAAATGGTTATCCACGTTTCGGGAGGGATTTGTCGTTTCGTTTTTACTTTTTCTGCCGGAAGTTTCTTTAGTGACATGCCCGCTTCTATCCAAGCAATGCTGACCTGTGTCTGATAGGCCGGATAATTTTGCTTACAGAATTCATACAAAATCAATCCTCTTTTTTCCAAGCTCAGTGGTTGGTCTATCAAGCCGATTTGCATAAGGTGATCCAGAAAATGATGCAAGAAATGTTCGTTTTCCAACATCAGTGTCCGAGTGATGTTTTGCCAGGTAGGAGTATTATAAAAGCCATCCAGTAAGCGCGAGAGCACACGGGCTGTTTGTAATTCGTCTACACTGATTTCTCTTGTTTGTAGGACTTCGTAGGGAGGAAGAGGAGCATATTGAATGCCGAGTTCTTCGGCTCTTCGCCGCATTTCCGTTCCGGGAAGCAATTTCAATGATTCCAGTTGAATCTCTCCTGCACCGTATTCAGCCAGAGTATGTATGTCTTCGAAAATTTCAGAAAGATGATATAGAGGCAATCCGGCAATGAGATCGGCATGAGTCTCCATATTGTGCAAAGAACATAGATATTTCAATCCGTCTAAAGCATCGGATAAGCGTCCCATTCTACGGCTCTGTTCCAGTACTGGTTCGCGCAAACTTTGGATACCGGCTTCCAAGTGTAGCAAACCTTTAGGAAGTCCGGCCAGTTCTTTTTTCAATTCTTCGGAAAGTAAAGCGGGATGTATTTCCAGATGAAAACAGATATCCGGTGAAAACTCAAGAAACAGGTTTAGTAGTTCTTTGGCCCGCTTGTTGTTGTAGTTGAACGTACGGTCGAGTACACGGACATTCTTTATTCCATGTCGGTGAATTTCCATCAAGCGTTCACGGATTGTTTCTATTGGAAGCGTTCGTACCGGCTTCTCTCCACCGCTTACACAGAAAGCACAAGTGTTGAAACATCCTCGTGTGGTCTCTAATTGTACGAATGGTTTGCTCCAGTTAAAGAAACTGCTCTTTTCCGGCGGGATGAGATGAGCAAAGTTCATTACACGGGCAATACCGTTGTCGTGATACAGATTTTTCTTGTCGAGGTAGCATAGTCCAGTGACTGTATCCCATTGTTCCGGTTGATCTTGATATTGCAACCATTGGGGAAATACTTCTTCACCTTCTCCCCGGAATACACAATCGACGAAAGGGTTTTTACGCAGAAAGTCTTCATTGTCTCCTAAAAATTCCGGACCTCCCAGAACGATGCGGCAATAAGGTAGCAATGCTTTGGCTCTTGAGAGAATGTGTAACAGTTGCTCATGATTGAATAACCAGTTGGTTGCTGCTATAATATCCGGATGGTGATGATAGATACTGTTTGTCACCATTCCTACGTTTTCATTGATGGTAGCTGAAACGATTTCCCATTCAAAGGAGTCGTTGGTAGCCATCTGTGCATGTAGTGCCGGTAGCGCCAATGAAGAGTGAGCATAAGAACTGTTTAAGTCGAGCCAAAGAATTTTCATGTAAAAAGTTTAACGTTTATGGCTGCAAAGATAAGAAAAAGCAAGCTTTATTTACATACAGTAGATTAAAAACGCTATATTTGTCGATGTATTATTAACAAAAAAGTATAAGAATATGAAAAGATTAAACTGTACAAGATTGGCATTGTTATTATTGATATTAGTGCTTGGCTTAGGAGCTTGCGGTGACGATATTTATTACACGGACGATTATTTGCGTAACAGCGATGAAAAGTTATGTAATAAAATATGGACGGAAAAGTATGAAACTGATAATGATACGGAGTACTGTGTGCATCAATTGGAATTTACTCCAGACAGAAGTGGACAGGAAAGATTTGAATATTATCGGTTGGGGGAGTCGCTTCCTGCGCGTACTCTGACTTATACTCTTAGTTGGGAATGGATAGATCAGGAAATGGAAGGGATTAAGCTTAACTATGGTGCAGGCAAAGTACATTATTTTGAGAATGTTTGGGTGCGCCAGAATTATCTTTCCGGTAAATTGGATGGAGTTGAGGTGACATTTAGAAAGGAATAGGAAAAGAATATGAAAGTATTGAATCACATAAAACTGTTACTGGTATTGACGGTGGCTATTTTGAGTTTCTCATCTTGTGAACAAGATGACGAATCAATTTATTACTATATTATAGATCGTACTTGTGTGGGCGATCTGGGATTTACAGATGGATTTTATCCTTTGGAGAGTGGTGTCACTTTTAAAGGAGACGATTATGCCGTCGATAGGCAATATTATTACCCGGAAAATTATGGTGGACGTGAGTTTAGTACACTAACTCTTACGTGGTGGATAGACATGGGAACTTTGTATCTGGATTATGGGCGGGATTATCCTATGTTGGAAATAAGAGGTGTATATGTCAATGGTCGATTTTTGAACGGAGAACTTTATGCCAATGGCGTTTATGAATTTAGTGTCTCTTTGGAAATGGATAGTTAAAATTGTATTTTGGATACGAATACACCAAAAGATATTCTACAATATATATAATGCCCCGTAGCACATATTGCTACGGGGCATTATATATATTGGTATTTTCTTTACCCCTTAACATCTTATTTTTTCAGAAACAGTTTCTTGAATGCCGGCGGATATGTAGTTTCGAATTCCATCAATTCGTTGGTCACCGGATGATAGAAGCAGAGTTTGAATGCATGAAGGGCAAGGCGTCCGATAGGATTCGGAGTGTTTTCTCCGCCGTATCTACCGTCACCAATGATAGGATGTCCTAAGTCTTGCATGTGTACACGAATCTGATTCTTGCGTCCTGTTTCCAGATCCAATTCCATCAATGAATATCCGTTAGCACGTTTGATTGTGTGATAATGAGTGATTGATTTCGAACCGCCATCATCATATTTGCTGGAGCTTACGTAGAGTGTACGATCGGTCAACCAAGAGGTTACCGTTCCATGATCTTTTTCCATTTCACCAGCAACTACTGCTACGTAGCGACGGTCTGTCACGATATCATGCCAATATTCACGTAAGGTATGCTGTGTCTTTTCATCTTTGGCAAACATCATCAATCCCGAAGTGTCTCTGTCCAGACGATGTACGATATATATGCGGTGGTGCTTTCCCGAACGTTGCACATACTCGTTGAGAATGGTATATGCCGTACGTTCTTTCTGTCTTTCCGTATTGACGGACAATAGTCCTTCCATTTTCTCCACCACGATGATATAGGCATCCTCGTAGACGATCTTTAGCAAGCGGTTACTGAATTCTTTCCGGCCTTTGTCCTTGCTGATTTCTATTTTCATGCCCGGTTGCAACGGAAAATTGAATTGTGTGGTGATGACCTTATCAACGTATACGATACGTTTACTCAACAATGATTTCAACTTTGTACGGCTGGCATCCGGCATTTTGCTGGCAAGGAACTCCATCAGTTCCATAGGCTCTTTCACCGTATATCCCGTATATTGTGCTTTGGCTTTTTCGGCTGCACTTCTTTTTGGTTTTTTCTCTTTAGCCATATTTTCTCTTTTATCTGAGTTCGAGTAAAACGACATTCTCAACATGGTGTGTATGTGGGAACATATCGACTGGTTGTACTGCTTTTACTTTGTATTTCACGTCCAGCAACTGTAAGTCACGCGCTTGTGTGGCCGGATTACAACTGACATATACAATTCGTTTTGGTTCGGCAAAAAGGATAACATCTACTACATCTTGATGCATTCCGGCACGTGGAGGGTCAGTAATGATAACATCCGGACGACCATATTCATTGATGAATTCTTGGGTCAGCATGTCTTTCATGTCTCCGGCAAAGAATAGGGTATTGTCTATTCCATTGATTTCGGCATTCACTTTGGCGTCTTCTGTGGCTTCGGGTACATACTCGATACCGATCACTTGGCGAGCTTGGCGGGACACGAAGTTGGCAATGGTTCCCGTACCCGTATAAAGGTCATACACCAATTCGTTTCCTGTCAGTCCGGCAAAATCACGGGCTATCTTATACAGATTGTATGCTTGTTCGGAGTTGGTCTGGTAGAATGATTTCGGACCGACTTTGAAGCGCAATCCTTCCATTTCTTCGAAAATGTGGTCATTACCTTTAAAAACGTAGACATCCAGATCATTGATGGTGTCATTGCATTTATTATTAATAATATATAGCAGAGAAGTAATTTCCGGGAATGTGTCTGCCACGTATTGCAGCAGTTGCTTAAAGAGCGTCATTTCACTTTCTTCTACGATCTTGCAGATAATAATAACCATTAGCTCACCCGTAGAAGAGGTGCGGATAATCATATTGCGAAGCATGCCTTCTTGCGAGCGCAGATTGATGAAAGAGTAGTTGTGCTCGTAAGCATAATCACGTACCGCATTACGGATACGGTTGGATATATCATTCTGTAACCAGCATTTCTCAATAGCCAGCACCTTGTCGAATGCTCCGGGAATGTGGAATCCTACAGCATTCATCTGGTCGTATTTCACTTCTTGTTTTACTTCTTCGTATGTGAGCCAGCGTTTGTCCGAGAAGGTAAATTCCAATTTATTCCGATAGAATTCGGTTTTGGCGGAACCCAATATCGGAGAAATTTCCGGCAGTTCGATTTTTCCGATTCTTCTCAGGTTATCTTCCACTTGTTTCTGCTTGTATTTGATTTGTTCTGCATAGGGAAGCACTTGCCACTTACAACCACCGCATATGCCATAGTGCTGGCAGAAAGGAACGGCACGTGTTGAAGAATATTCGTGGAAATTCACAGCTTCTGCTTCGGCATATTTGTTCTTTTTGCGTTTGATTTGCAGATCTACCACATCACCCGGTACTACATAAGGAACAAAAATCACCAGGTCGTTTACTTTTGCTATGGCTTTTCCTTCGGCAGCCACATCCGTAATTGTTACCTTCTCTAATAAGGGAAGTTCTTTTTTCTTTCTTGCCACTTCTACACCAATCTAATAAATTATTTCGCAAAAATAGGTATTTTTTCGGGATTTCTCTCTATCAGATGAAATAATAAAGATTGCAATGTCGAAATTGCATTTTAATAGAAACTTTTTTCATGAAAAGTTTTCTGGTTTGTGAAATATACTTAGATTTGCGAACAGAAAAAATCACAATTAGATAACTTTAAATGCATATTATGGACAAAAAAAGAGTTTATACCTTTGGAAATGGCCAGGCGGAAGGCAAGGCCGGTATGAGAAATCTATTGGGTGGTAAAGGTGCCAATCTTGCAGAAATGAATCTTATCGGGGTTCCTGTTCCTCCCGGATTTACAATCACAACAGACGTTTGTACCGAATATTATGAATTGGGACAAGATAAAGTCGTAGCTCTCCTAAAAGACGAAGTAGAAAAAGCCATTGCAAATGTAGAAGTACTGATGAAGTCGAAATTCGGCGATATCGAAAATCCTCTGCTCGTTTCGGTCCGTTCCGGAGCGCGTGCTTCTATGCCGGGTATGATGGATACTATTTTGAATTTGGGCTTAAATGATGAGGTGGTGGAAGGATTGACCCGCAAAACCGGTAATGCCCGTTTTGCATGGGACTCTTATCGTCGTTTCGTGCAAATGTATGGCGATGTGGTATTGGGCATGAAACCTGTGAATAAGGAGGATGTCGATCCGTTCGAAGCTATCATTGAAGAGGTGAAACATGCTAAAGGTGTGAAATTGGACAATCAGCTTGAAGTAGAAGACCTCAAGGAACTGGTGAAGCGCTTTAAGGCTGCTGTAAAAGAACAGACAGGAAAAGATTTTCCGACATGTGCCTATGAACAACTTTGGGGAGCTATTTGTGCCGTATTTAATTCATGGATGAACGAGCGTGCCATCCTTTATCGTAAAATGGAAGGTATTCCTGATGAATGGGGGACTGCCGTTTCTGTACAGGCAATGGTATTTGGTAATATGGGCGATACTTCTGCTACCGGTGTTTGCTTCTCACGCGATGCTGCTACGGGTGAAGACCTGTTCAATGGCGAATATCTGATTAATGCACAGGGCGAAGATGTGGTGGCCGGTATCCGTACTCCGCAACAGATTACTAAAATAGGGTCTCAGCGTTGGGCTGTATTGGCCGGTGTGACAGAAGAAGTACGCGCCGCTCAATTTCCTTCTATGGAAGAGGCTATGCCCGAAATCTACAAACAACTGGATGCATTACAGACTAAACTTGAAAATCATTACCGCGACATGCAGGATATGGAGTTTACTGTACAGGAAGGTAAATTGTGGTTCCTGCAAACCCGTAACGGCAAACGTACCGGTGCGGCTATGGTGAAAATTGCCATGGATTTGCTCCATCAGGGAATGATTGACGAAAAGACCGCTCTAATGCGTGTTGAACCCAATAAGCTGGATGAGCTTCTTCACCCGGTATTCGATAAAAATGCTTTGAAACAGGCGAAAGTGCTGACTCGCGGACTTCCTGCTTCTCCGGGTGCTGCAACCGGACAGATTGTATTCTTTGCTGATGATGCTGCCGAATGGGCTGCCGGAGGTAAGAAAGTAGTAATGGTACGTGTGGAGACTTCTCCCGAAGACCTTGCCGGTATGGCTGTTGCACAGGGTATCTTGACTGCTCGCGGTGGTATGACTTCTCACGCTGCCGTAGTAGCACGTGGTATGGGTAAATGTTGTGTTTCCGGTGCCGGTGCTTTGAATATCGATTATAAGGCACGCACGGTAGAAGTAGACGGTGTTCTGTTAAAAGAAGGCGATTATATCTCGTTGAACGGTAGTACGGGTGAAGTTTATCAAGGTAAAGTAGAAACGAAAGCTGCCGAGCTTTCCGGTGATTTTGCCGAATTGATGGCTTTGGCCGATAAATATACGAAACTTCAGGTACGTACTAATGCCGATACTCCGCATGATGCAAAAGTAGCCCGTGATTTTGGTGCTGTGGGAATCGGTCTTTGTCGTACGGAACATATGTTCTTCGAAGGTGAGAAGATTAAAGCAATGCGTGAGATGATTCTGGCTGAGAACGCGGATGGACGTCGTAAAGCGTTGGCTAAAATTCTTCCGTACCAGCAAGCGGATTTTAAAGGAATCTTTAAGGCAATGGCTGGTTGTCCGGTGACTGTTCGTCTGCTCGATCCTCCTTTGCACGAGTTCGTTCCGCACGATTTGAAAGGACAACAGGAAATGGCAGATACAATGGGGGTAAGCTTGCAATATATCCAACAGCGTGTAGAATCGCTTTGCGAACATAATCCGATGTTGGGTCACCGCGGTTGTCGTTTGGGTAATACTTATCCGGAAATCACTCAGATGCAGACTCGTGCCATTCTTGGTGCTGCTCTCGAATTAAAGAAAGAAGGTGTCGAGACACATCCGGAAATCATGGTACCGTTGACCGGTATCCTTTATGAATTCAAGCAGCAGGAAGACGTGATTCGTGCTGAGGCTGAAAAACTCTTTGCAGAGGTTGGTGATCGTATTGATTATAAGGTAGGTACGATGATTGAGATTCCACGTGCTGCTTTGACAGCCGATCGCATTGCTTCTTCAGCCGAGTTCTTCTCATTTGGTACGAATGACTTAACACAGATGACATTCGGTTATTCTCGTGATGACATTGCTTCTTTCCTTCCGGTTTATCTGGAAAAGAAGATTCTGAAAGTAGACCCATTCCAAGTGCTCGACCAAAACGGTGTAGGCCAGTTGGTTCGTATGGCTACGGAAAAGGGGCGTGCGGTTCGTCCGGATTTGAAATGTGGTATTTGCGGTGAACATGGTGGTGAACCTTCATCTGTGAAGTTTTGCCATAGAGTAGGATTGAACTATGTAAGTTGTTCTCCATTCCGTGTACCCATTGCGAGACTTGCAGCGGCACAGGCAGCATTAGAAGATTGATAACGTTTATAATCATATCTTGGAGAGGGAAGCCATTAAAAACGGCTTCCCTTTTTTATTTATCTATTTCGAAGTTTTATAAAAAACTAACTAAAATATTGTTTAGTCAAAACTCTTGTTATATCTTTGCGCCCCGAAATAAATAGACACATGAACTTGCCTATTTTATGTTTAATTTAAAACAAAAGAAAAATGAAAAAACTGTTAGTGTCTTTGTTTGTAATGGTGGCAGCCTTGTCTGTGAATGCTCAGGATCTTTACATGGGTGGTGTATTTAATTTATGGCGTAATGGTGATGCCAATAGAACTAATTTTACAATTGCCCCCGAAGTCGGTTATAACCTTAATGAACAGTGGGCGGTAGGAGTTACGTTCTCTTATTCACACGATTATTTTGAGAAAATGAAAAGAAACAGCGTTGCTATTGCACCTTATGCACGTTTTTCTTATTATGAGAATAAGATTGTCAGACTGTTTATTGACGGTGGTCTGGGATTTTCAACCAATCGTATAAAAGGTGCTGATAAAGCTACCAATGGTTATGAAATCGGTTTGAAGCCGGGGATTGCTTTAAAGTTGAATAAGAATTTTAGTCTTATTGCTAAATGTGGCTTCGTGGGCTTCAGGGATGATTATTCGGTGACTGAAGACGGTTTTGGTATCAGTTTGCAGAGTGAAGACTTGAGCTTTGGTTTTCATTATGAATTTTAACAGACCGGTTTTGAAAGATTAAAGTGAAGATCCTTTATTTTCAAATCAGAAATAGGGAAGGGAGTTCCAATAAATAGGGAATTCCCTTTTCTTGTATGTAATATCTATTTGTTGTATAATTATTAACAATATGTTTGTTTTTAATGTATTTAAATAATATATTTGTAACATTGTTAACACAGAAAATGACTTTATATTAATTAAAAACATTAAAATTATGAAGAAAGGTATTTTATTAGTGATGTTCGCTTTATTGTCTTTAGCGGGTTTTTCACAAGTTTCCTGGAATGCTAAAGTCGGTATGAATATCAGTAACTTTACGGGTGATTTGGATGTGAGTGCTAAGGTTGGTGTTAAATTGGGGATAGGGATGGAATATGCCTTTAACGATACGTGGTTGTTACAGCCTTCTTTGTTTTTGTCCCAAAAGGGGGCTAAGTTCAGTGCAACTGTTTCCGGTAATGAAGCTGAAGTAAAGTTCAATGCAATGTATTTTGAATTGCCGATTATGGCGGCAGCGCGTTTCAATGTGGCCAATAATACGAATATTGTGGTAAGTGCCGGTCCATATTTAGCTTGTGGAGTAGGAGGAAAAACTAGAACCAAAATGAGTATAAGTGGATCGAAGACGGATATCAAGGAAAAAACTTTCGGAAGTGACGCCTTTGATCGTTTTGATGCCGGTTTGGGAGTGGGTGTTGCAGCCGAGTTCGGTCGGATTATTGTAGGTATTGATGGTCAGTTTGGTTTAGTGAAACTGGCAGATCTGAACCTTGACTCTAACCCTAAAAATATAAACTGTGCTATTACTTTAGGATATAAATTCTAAATGGCCTAACTGCCTTGCTGACGCAACAAACTCCCGCTTCATTCATTAAGAGTAAAGTGGGAGTTCTTATATCGAATTGCTATAAATATCAATCAGCCAGCTTTTTCAACTTTTTAAAGTGTTCTATTACTGCCAGATAATCACGGTCACAACAAGCATCGAATTTATTCCAAACGTCTCCGAGTACTACGGCACCACCGAAACCAAAATCTTTTATTTCTAATATATTTTCTTCATTAATGCCACCGAGCGCCATTACTTTACAGTCGATAATTTTATCTTTCTGTGCTTGGCGTAGTTCTTCGGCTGTGTAAGTGGAGTAATAATTCACCTTCGAGATACTGTCGTAGATGGGACTCATGAATACATAATCGTAGAAGTGCTTTTTATTTTTCACCTCTTCTACCGAATGACACGAACAACTTACGTGCCCTGCATAGTCATGGGGCTCTTTAGGGTTTCTACTGTTTAAGTGGATTCCCATCAGATTGAATTCCTCTTTTAAGTAGAAATGTTCGTGCGTAACGATACGGTGATGAAATTTCTCCGGTATCAGCGTCAGCAGACGTTCTGAGTACATAGCAGGTGTTTCCGGTTTTCTAAGGTGTAGAATGTCCAGACCCTCTTCGAAAAGAGCAGTAATTATTTTGTCTTCTTCAACGAAGAAGGTGGGGGTGGTAACTACAATGAGCTTCATTTCTTTTGTTAAACAATTTGTTTAGCAAAGTTAGCAATTAACTATATCCGATGCCAACGTTTATAGTGAAAATATGTTAGATTGCCATGTCCGCAGGTCAATTGTCCATAATTTACCTGCCAAAACTTCTCCAAAACCACAGATTATTTTCAATACTTCGGTGGCTTCTACACTGCCTGTGATAGCAGGAGTAACCCCTAATACTCCTTTGGGCGGGGGAGGCATGCGTAGCATTTCTTCTTCATCGGGATAAAGGTCTCTGTATGTTTTGGGAGTATTTCCGTAGTTGAAAACGGATACTTGGCCTTCAAAGCCACAGATGGCTCCGTAGACGTAGGGTTTTCCCTGTTCTATGCAGATGTCATTGATCAGATAACGCGTGGCAAAATTGTCACACCCATCCACAACTATATCATAATCACTGATAAGTTCGCTTGCATTGTCTTTATTTAGGCGTCCCGGGCAGGAGTTCACAGTAATTTCGCTGTTGAGTGCGGTAAGATGCATAGCAGCACATACGGCTTTGAAATCTCCAAGTTCCTCTTCGGTGTATATCACTTGCCGTTGCAGGTTACTGATACTTACTTCGTCATTGTCTACCAGTCCGATAGTACCTACTCCGGCACCTGTTAGGTAGAGAGCGATGGGTGATCCCAACCCGCCGACACCCACTATCAATACTTTGGCCGCTTTCAGCTTGGCTTGTCCTTCGTTTCCTATTTCGGGAAGCATGATTTGACGGTTATAACGCATATTCAAATGTTTTTATAGTTGATAATGATGTTGCATAGCTTAGATGAAAAGCTGTTGTAGTTTAAATGAAAAGTTACCGTAGTAGTTATCTTTTCTCAATTGTGATACGAGCGTCTCACAATTGAGCGACACGCGTATCATAGATGTGATACGCTCGTATCACAATTGAGAAACAACTACTGTTCAAGCTTCTTTTGAGGTAAATGTAGAATGAATAGTATTGATGTTACTATACTCTTTTCAGATTGTCGAAACTTTGATCCCAGTCTTTCCATACAGGCTCGCGACCGAGTTTTCTCAGATCTCTTTCCACTTCCACGGCTTTGCGGTCATCATTTATGTGAAACTGTTCCAGGGTTTGCGGATAGCTGTAATATCCGCCCGGCTCTGTTTTGCTCTCAGCACTCATGGTAGTTACACCTAATGTTGCCATATGATTACGTATCTCGGCACTTTCGCGGGTGGAGTAGGAGATATCTACATCGTGATCGAAGATGCGCATAGCAAAGGTCAACTGTGCTAATTCGCGGTCGTTCATGATGATGTTGGGTTGGAAACCGCCATTTTCCGAAGGACGCATCCGTGGGAAATTGACACTATATTTGGTTTTCCAATAATGTTTTTGAAGATAACGCAGGTGGTAAGCCATCATTGTAACATCCGTACGCCACTCTTCCAGGCCGATGAGCACTCCCATGCCGATTTTGTGTACGCCGGCTTGTCCCATGCGGTCGAAACTGTTGACGCGCCATTCGAATTTGGACTTCATGCCGCGTGGATGATAGGTTTTATAATTAGCCTTGTTGTATGTCTCCTGAAAGCAGATGACACCGTTCAGTCCGTGATGGGTCAGTTCTTCATATTCTTCCGCTTTGAGAGGCATCACTTCTATCTGAAGGTTGCTGAAGTAAGGTTTAGCCAAATCTAAAGCGCGTGCTATGTAGGGCACTCCGGCGGCTGCCGGATTCTCTCCTGTTACCAGCAGTAGGTTCTCGAAAGGAGCGAGCCGTTTGATAGCTTTGTATTCGTTTATGATTTCTTCATCAGTCAATATGGTGCGTTTCATAGGATTGCTAATGTGAAAACCACAATAAACGCATGAATTGGTACATGAGTTGGTGAGGTACAAGGGAACAAACATGGAGATCGTCTTTCCGAAACGTTCCATTGTGTACTTTTGACTGAGTCGCGCCATTACTTCCAGATAAGGGGTGGCGGCAGGTGATATGAGTGCCATGAAATCGTTCACATCACAGTGTTCTTTGCCTAATGCACGACGTACGTCAGCATCTGTTTTGGAATAGATGGCTTTCGTCGTCTCCTCCCATGATATTTTTTCTAATTCTTCTGAAAACATATTGATTCTACTACTTAACTACTTAATTATTTGATCATTCAACTACTTATCTACTTGACTACTAAATTCTTCCCCTGACTACTTCCTCCCCATTTTTTTCAATGTGTTTCGGATAGCAGTAGTTACTCCTTTTGTGAAGAATTCCGTTTCGGCATTTTCCAGTATGATGCGTAGTTCACCCATTAGCTCCGGTTCTTTTTCGCAGAGTCGATAGGCCATCTTGATACATAAGGCTTGCACACCGATGCTTTCGGCAGGTGAAAACATACGGTCGAAACAGAAATTCAGCAGGGGGACTGATATTGGTTCTTGTATCGGAAGATTGAAAAGTATGGAAAGATATAGGCGTTTCGAACCGTCGTGTTTGCAAGTCAGCAATCGGTCGGTCAGTTCTCCGTATAGCGGAATGAACCATTCCGGATGTATCTCACTCAGTTTTTCACACACCCATAAGGCGCGCCATGATACCAGTGGCTTACTGTCGGAAGTCAGTTGGTATATGTCGGGGAAATATTCCGGATGGTAGTTGATTTCCTTTACCAATGGCTTTATATCTAATTCGGAAATATGCACCAACAGCATATTACGGAATTCGTCTATTCTCTCCATATTTGCTTTATTCTTCTTTTTTAGTATTTCTGAGTTCACGGCTCAGACGCATAGCACAGAAGTTGGGGCCGCACATGGTGCAATACTCTCCGTCTGTGTGACGTCCGGCATGAAAATAAGAAAAAGCACGTTCCGGGTCGAGTGAAAGGTCGAATTGATCTTTCCAACGGAATTCATAACGGGCTTTGCTCAATGCATTGTCGCGAACTTGTGCCCCGGGATGTCCTTTGGCAAGGTCGGCGGCATGGGCGGCTATCTTGTAAGTGATGACCCCTACACGTACGTCTTCCTTATCCGGAAGCGCCAGATGTTCTTTCGGAGTGACATAGCAGAGCATGGCTGTACCTAACCATCCTATTTGGGCTGCACCGATGGCCGATGTGATATGGTCGTATCCCGGAGCGATGTCCGTGACCAACGGACCGAGCGTGTAGAACGGTGCATTATGGCATTTTTCGATCTGACGTTCCATATTCTCTTTTATTTTGTGCATGGGCACGTGTCCCGGACCTTCGATGAATGCTTGCACATTCTTTTCCCAAGCACGTACAACGAGTTCTCCCATGGTGTCGAGTTCGGCAAACTGTGCTTCATCATTGGCATCGTGGATAGAGCCGGGACGCAGTCCGTCGCCCAGTGAAACGGCTACATCATATTGTGCTAAGATGTCGCAGATGTCATCAAAGTGTTCGTAGAGAAAACTCTCGCGATCGTGTACCAGACACCATTTGCTCATGATGCTTCCGCCACGGCTTACGATACCGCAAAGACGTTTGTCGGCCAAATGCACATTATGGCGACGGATACCCGCATGAATGGTAAAATAATCCACTCCCTGCTCACATTGCTCGATCAAGGTATCGCGGTAAAGTTCCCAAGTGAGGTCTTCTACCTTACCGTTCACTTTCTCCAATGCTTGATAGATGGGCACGGTGCCTACCGGTACAGGGCAGTTACGGATAATCCATTCGCGCGTTTCGTGAATATTTTCTCCGGTGGAAAGATCCATAAGTGTATCTCCACCCCATTTACAACTCCATACGGCTTTTTCTACTTCCTCGTCGATACCGGAAGTAGTGGCCGAGTTACCGATGTTCGTATTGATCTTCACAAGGAAATTACGGCCGATGATCATTGGTTCCGCTTCAGGATGATTGATGTTGGCGGGTAGCACGGCACGGCCTTCGGCTATTTCCCGGCGGACAAATTCGGGTGTGATATAGGTTTCGATGCCCAATTCTTCGCAGTTCATGTTTTCACGGATGGCTACATATTCCATTTCCGGAGTGATAATTCCCCGTTTGGCATATGCCATTTGGGTGATGTGCTCTCCTTCCTTAGCCCGGTATGGCAGGGCGATATGTTCGAAACGGAGATGATCCAGACTTTTATCATCACGACGCATACGGCCGTATTCGGAAGTGATTTCGGGCAGTTGCTCCACATCACCACGTTTCAGAATCCATTCTTCACGCATACGGGGTAACCCCTTTTTCAAATCCACGGATATTTCGGGGTCGCTGAAAGGCCCACTGGTATCGTATACATATATTTTCGGGTTAGGGGTTATAATCTTTTCGTCGCCATTGAAAGTCGTACTGGGCACTTGTTCCACTTTACGCATGGCTACCCGTATGTCGGGAAACAGTTTTCCCGATATATATACTTTCTCTGAACGGGGAAATTTTATCTTTTGTTCCATGTTATAAGCAATTGTTAATTAGTGATAAGTGATAGTATGTTATGATATCTTTTTAGCATGGAAGCCTATGAGTTAAGAAAAGCAGTTAATGGCGAACTGGCTTCAGCCATCAGGTTGTCGATTTGCATTCCCAATCCGGCTTCATAAGCCATGTGGCCCGCTTCAACTGCCTGTTTGAAGGCTTTAGCCATCTCTATCGGGTTACCGGCTACGGCAATGGCTGTGTTTACCAAACAAGCTGCTGCGCCCAGTTCCATTGCTTCGGCGGCATGGCTTGGTGCACCGATTCCGGCATCTATCACTACCGGAATATTAGCTTGTTCAATGATGATTTTCAGAAATTCTTTGGTTTGCAGACCTTTGTTTGTTCCGATGGGTGCACCGAGGGGCATTACAGTTGCCGCACCGGCTTCTTCCAATTGTTTGCATAATACAGGATCGGCCTGGCAGTAGGGAAGTACGACAAATCCCAGTTTTACCAATTCTTCGGTAGCCTTCAATGTTTCTACCGAATCCGGAAGCAGATAGCGCGGGTCGGGATGAATCTCTAACTTCAACCAGTTCGTTCCGAAAGCTTCGCGTGCCATTTGTGCGGCAAATACGGCCTCTTCCGCATTTCGTACACCCGATGTATTGGGTAACAACTGGATGTGCGGATGAATGATGTGTTTTAACATGTCATCCTCTTTATTATCCATATCTATGCGTTTCATGGCCACCGTTACCATTTCAGTACCCGATGCAAGTAAAGATTGTTCCATCAGCTCGTTTGAGTTGAATTTTCCTGTACCAAGGAATAGCCGGGAGTTGAATTCACGTCCCGCAATGATTAACTTTTCCATTTCTGATCTTGTTTTGAGTTCATTTCACCACAGGGTAACACGGAGTCTCACAGAGTTTTA
>OKUA01000978.1_pt1 | contig 17692 bp, 12 predicted proteins | sample 1606501 | NCBI WGS metagenome assembly OKUA01 (sample SAMEA3879608, study PRJEB24766) | human gut metagenome | biome: human-associated habitat; feature: feces | place: USA | collected 1985/1987
CATTGCATAGCTTTCGTGTGCGGGCACAAAGATACAATAATTTTCGTAATTACAAAAATTGTTATATATTTGTGTCGAAAATATTAATATTATTATTGTGTACGAGCACAGTGCTATTTACTATTTGACGATTTATTTAAAGAATTTCTCATGAAAACAGAAATAATAACATCAAAATAATAAATAGCTAAATAGTAAACAGATCAATGAATAAGTTACCTGATAGAATTAGAATCAAAGATATCGCCCGTTTGGCCGATGTATCAGTAGGAACCGTAGACCGTGTCATTCATGGCCGCAGCGGAGTTTCGGAAGCAAGCCGTAAACGGGTTGAAGAAATTCTGAAGCAACTGGACTATCAACCCAATATGTATGCCAGTGCACTTGCATCCAACAAGAAATACACCTTCGCTTGCCTTTTGCCTAAACATTTGGAGGGAGAATACTGGACCGACGTAGAAAAAGGAATCAACAAAGCGCTGAGTACGTATTCGGATTTCAACACCACAGTAAAAACCACCTATTACGATCCATACGATTACCATTCTTTCGTTGATGCCAGCAACGATATTGTCGCACAGCATCCGGATGGAGTGATGGTAGCTCCCACCATACTCAAATACACCCAAATATTCATAGAGCAACTGACCGAACTGGATATACCTTATATATATATAGACTCTAACATAAAAGAAATACCACCGTTGGCTTTTTTCGGTCAAAATTCCCGCCAAAGTGGATATTTCGCCGCACGCATGCTGATGTTATTGGCAAGAGATGAAAAAGAAATCGTAATCTTCCGTAAAATACACGAAGGTATTGTGGGCTCCAACCAACAGGAAAACAGAGAAAAAGGATTCAGGCAATATATGAAAGAATATCATCCTTCGTGCAACATCCTGGAGCTCGACCTTCATGCCGAACGAAATGATGAAGATGCTCTCATGCTCGATGCTTTCTTCCAACAACATCCTACTGTGCGTAATGGAATTACATTTAATTCCAAAGTATATATCGTCGGTGAATACCTATTGAATCGCAATAAAAGCGACTTTAATCTCATCGGCTATGACCTTTTAGAACGGAATGTCGCCTGCCTTAAACAAGGTAGTGTCTATTTTCTCATTGCCCAACAACCCGAATTACAAGGATATAACGGTATTAAGGCACTATGTGACCACCTCATTTTCAAGAAAGAGGTAAATTGCATCAACTATATGCCCATCGACTTGCTGACGGTGGAAACAATCGACTATTACAGCAATAAGTAAAAGGATTTACGATTATAAATAAAAAGGACATCATGGAAACAAAGTTTTTAAAAATCAATCCTGCTGACAATGTAGCCGTAGCTATTGTCAACCTGCCTGCAGGAGAAAGTCTTTCAGTGGACGGTATCGACATCACCCTAAACGAAGATGTGCCCGCCGGACATAAATTTGCTTTGAAAGACTTCGCCGAAGGAGAAGATATCATCAAATACGGTTATCCTATCGGCCATGCCAAAATGGCAAAAAGGCAAGGTGACTGGATGAATGAAAATAACATAAAAACCAACCTTGCAGGACTGTTGGAATATACCTACAATCCGATACAGGTATCACTCGATATTGCTCGAAAAGATCTCACTTTCAAGGGGTATCGCCGTAAAAACGGAGATGTCGGTATACGTAATGAGATATGGATTATCCCCACTGTAGGTTGCGTAAACGGTATTATCAATCAATTAGCCGAAGGATTACGCCGTGAAACACAAGGTAAAGGCGTAGATGCGATTGTCGCCTTCCCTCACAATTATGGCTGTTCACAGCTGGGCGACGACCACGAAAACACGAAAAAAATTCTTCGTGACATGGTGCTTCATCCCAATGCGGGTGCCGTATTAGTCGTTGGATTGGGATGCGAAAACAACCAACCGGATGTATTCCGCGAATTCTTGGGTGATTACGATCAAGATCGTGTAAAGTTCATGGTTACCCAGAAAGTAGGTGATGAATATGAAGAAGGAATGGATATTCTTCGTGAATTATATGCTAAAGCAGTGAAAGACGAGCGCACCGAAGTTCCCCTGTCCGAACTGCGCGTAGGATTAAAATGTGGCGGTTCTGACGGTTTCTCCGGTATTACGGCAAATCCGTTATTGGGTATGTTCTCCGACTTCCTCATAGCACAAGGCGGAACCAGCGTGTTGACGGAAGTACCGGAAATGTTTGGTGCAGAAACAATCCTAATGAATCGCTGCCGTAACAAAGAATTGTTCGAACAGACTGTCAAGTTGATCAATGATTTCAAAGAATACTTCCTGTCTCATGGTGAACCTGTAGGTGAAAACCCGTCACCGGGAAATAAAGCCGGCGGTATTTCCACTTTAGAGGACAAAGCTTTGGGATGTACACAAAAATGTGGAAAAAGCTATGTAGAAGGTGTATTGTCCTATGGAGAACGTTTACAGGTCAAAGGACTTAACTTGTTATCTGCCCCCGGAAATGACTTGGTAGCTGCTACTGCATTGGCCTCTTGCGGATGCCATATGGTATTATTTACCACCGGACGTGGAACTCCTTTCGGTACTTATGTCCCCACAATGAAGATATCTACCAATTCAACTCTGGCAAAAAACAAGCCGGGATGGATCGATTTCAATGCCGGTGTGATTGTTGAAAATGAACCGATGGAAAAAACATGTGAACGTTTCATCGATTACATCATTAAAGTGGCAAGCGGAGAATTCGTTAACAACGAAAAGAAAGGATATCGTGAAATTGCTATATTCAAGACAGGAGTAACGCTGTAAAAAAGAAGCTAAAAGTTAGAAGTCAGGAGCCGGTAGTCAAAATCAGAAGCATGTAGCACGCAGACATAAACATGCTGAGTTGATTTTAGCTATCGGCTACTATTTTTTTATATTGATCACTTAGCGTCCGCCAACCACTAACTACTAACTACTATCTGCTAACTTCTATCTTCTTATTATTATCTTTGCACTCCAAATACAAGTACAATTCAAAGAATGAACGAAGAAAAGAATATAAAAAGAGCATCCGGCTGGTGGGCACTTAGTCCTCTACTTGTTTTTCTATGCCTATACTTGGCTACTTCAATTATCGTCAACGATTTTTATAAAGTACCCATCACTGTCGCATTCTTAGTATCCTCATGCTACGCTATCGCTATAACAAAAGGACTAAAGCTGGATCAACGAATATACCAGTTCTCCGTTGGCGCTTCAAACAAAAACATCATGCTCATGGTTTGGATCTTTATTCTTGCCGGAGCTTTTGCCCAAAGCGCCAAACAAATGGGTGCCATCAATGCAACAGTAAACCTCACTCTACATATACTTCCGGACAACCTACTTTTAGCAGGTATCTTTATAGCTTCCTGCTTCATTTCGCTCTCTATCGGTACCAGTGTAGGAACAATCGTAGCTCTTACTCCGGTCGCTACCGGATTGGCACAAAGAACAGGAATAGATCTCCCTTTCATGGTAGCCATCGTAGTAGGCGGTTCTTTCTTTGGCGATAACCTGTCATTCATCTCCGACACCACCATCGCCTCTACCAAAACACAAGGTTGTGTAATGCGCGACAAGTTCCGGGTAAACTCCATGATCGTAGTCCCAGCCGCACTCATTGTACTGGGCATTTATATCTTTCAAGGATTATCAGTCATTGCTCCGGCACAAACACAGGAAATCGAATGGCTTAAGGTCATACCCTATCTCGTTGTATTGGGAACAGCCATCGCCGGTATCAATGTAATGATCGTCCTTCTTCTCGGTATCATCAGTACAGCTATTATCGGAATTCCCACGGGCAGTTTCAGTATATTCGAATGGTTTGGCGCAATGGGTAGTGGCATCACCGGAATGGGCGAACTTATCATCATCACCCTATTGGCAGGAGGCATGCTTGAAACAATCCGCTATAACGGAGGAATCGATTTCATTATTGAAAAGCTCACACGTCATGTCAATGGTAAACGTGGTGCCGAACTAAGTATTGCCGCCTTGGTAAGTATCGCCAACCTTTGCACAGCCAACAACACCATCGCCATTATCACTACCGGCCCGATTGCTAAAGACATTGCCGGAAAATTTAATCTCGACCGCCGAAAAGTAGCCAGTATTCTCGACACCTTCTCCTGCTTTATACAAGGTATCATTCCTTACGGAGCGCAACTTCTTATGGCAGCCGGATTAGCCAATATCTCTCCCATCAGTATCGTTGGAAATTTGTATTATCCTTTTACGATGGGAACATTTGCATTATTAGCCATTCTTTTCCGCTATCCACGCCGGTATTCATAAAAACAGAAAATGCCATCATACTGCGATTTCGATTTAAGAAACAGAACCACTGCCTTGTTTCTTTAATCGAAAAACCTCGTTTATATCCATAGCAAAAATCAAAATTCGCATCAGAAATTCATTCATAACTTTTAGATTTATAGCACTTTATTACAAATTCCAAGTTCACTGATTTAAAAATATTATCTATCTTTGTGCCCTCCAAACAACAGTAATAGAAAAATATGCTAAATCATAATTCCGACAAGTTCACCCGACTAACTTCCATGGCGCAGATTGGTTGGTTTGAAGTTAATTTAAAAACCCAACAATACACTTTATCAGAATTTGTTACGGATCTTCTATGTCTCGAAAAGAAGACAGTCGGTTTTAATGATTTGTATCATCTGGTTCACGAAGATTATCGCGAACATTTAAAAGAAGAATTTAAAGTCCTTCACAGCCAACGCATATTCGAACAGATTTTCCCTATCCACACAAAATATGGAATGAATTGGGTACAACTGAAAATGGAATCCGATTCAGATATCGGCCAGGCAAATATCCACTGGTTCGGTTATATCAGATGCCTCGATGATATTGAAAGCACTGAAAAAGGATTGGGTAATAAAGAAGAACTAAATAAATTACTTTATCGCCAAATAAGTATATCACATTCTCTATTGTCATTTCTGCAAACAGACGATATTTCCGATACAATCCGGGAAATTCTGAAAGATATATTGATACAATTCAATGGAGACCGGACTTACATATTTGAAATATTCCCGGAAGAAAAGATTCAAAACTGCATTTATGAAATAACAGCAGAAAATGTATCTGAAGAACAGGAGTCACTCCAAAATATTCTGTTCGATGAATCCTCGTGGTGGAACGAGCAGATATCCGGTCAGAAAGCCATTATTTTAAATACACTCGATGCCATGCCTCCGGAAGCAAGATATCACAGAGAAATTTTAGAACGCCAAGATATAAAATCTCTCATGGTTGTCCCATTGCTATCCAAGAAAAGGGTATGGGGATATATGGGTATAGACATCATTAAGCAATGTCGTAATTGGAGCAATGCCGATTATCAATGGTTCACTTCATTGGCAAATATCATCAGCATTTGTATTGAATTACATAAATCCGAGCAAAAAGCCATAGAAGAACAGCAAATATTACAGCATAAAGAAGAGGTGCTCAATAACATTTTCCAAAACTTACCGGCCGGCATCGAATTATACGATAAGGACGGTTATCTGACAGAAATCAACGATAAAGAACTCGAGATGTTCGGTATCGGGAACAGAGAAGACGTATTAGGAGTAAACCTGTTTTCCAACCCTAACATACCGGACAATATTAAAGACAACCTCAGAAGACAGGAAGATGCTTTTTTCAACACAAACTATAACTTTTCCGCCATAAACGATTATTATCCTTCTCTGAAAAAAGATACCATCAATATAGTGACCAAAGCTACGGCATTGCGTGACTCTAAAAACAATTTCACAAACTACTTACTCATCAATGTAGATACCACAGAGGCTGCATCCGCCCGTTCGAAGATAAAAGAATTCGAAACCCTGTTCGCCCTTATAGGCGATTATGCAAAAGTCGGGTACGCCGTATTCGATGCCTTAAGCCGTGATGGTTATGCCCTTAGTAGCTGGTATGATAATATCGGTGAAAAAGACGGAATTCCCCTCCCCGAAGTTATAGGCGTTTATCGGAATGTGCATCCCGATGACCGGGCAGTTTTAAAGGAGTTTGTAGGTAATGTCAAACAAGGACAAGCTACCTGCCTGCGTAAAGACATACGTATCAAAAGAGCATCCGGTAACTATTCCTGGACCAGCGTCAATGTACTTGTAAGAGATTTCCGCCCTCAGGACGGAATCATTGAAATGGTCTGTGTCAACTATGATATCACTCCACTGAAACAAACGGAACAAAAACTTATCATTGCCCGGGATAAGGCCGAACAGTTAGACCGGTTAAAATCAGCTTTCTTAGCTAACATGAGTCATGAAATCCGTACTCCCCTCAATTCGATTGTCGGTTTCTCGACTTTACTGACCGAAACGGATGATTTAGAAGAACGCGCAGAATATATCAGCATCATACAAAGGAATAACGAACTATTGTTACAACTGATTTCAGATATATTGGATCTTTCCAAAATTGAAGCCGGTACATTCGATTTTGTAAAAGAGAGATTTGAGATTGAACAAGCCTGCCAAGAGATTGTACAAGAGCTCAAAGCAAAACCCCAAAAAGGAGTAACACTTCTTTTCGAATCGCATGCTTCACCCTGCCATATATATAGTGACAAGAACCGATTTACTCAAGTCCTCACAAACTTCATCAATAATGCCATCAAATTTACCTCACAAGGCAACATCACCGTAGGTTATGAAATAACATCCGACAATGCAATAAAAATCTATGTACATGATACCGGGTTAGGAGTTCCCAAAGAAAAGCTCGACAATATATTCGACCGTTTTGTGAAGTTAAACACCTTTGCTCAAGGTACCGGAATCGGATTATCGATCTGCAAAAGCATCATTACACAAATGGGAGGTGAAATAGGAGTCGAATCGGTCGTGAATGAAGGTTCGTGCTTTTGGTTCACACTTCCCTTGCAACAAGGGAAGTGAACTTTGAAAATTAATTGATTCATTTCCAAAATGTTAATTTCATCATAAGATATATATTTAAGTAAAACATTTCCTATCTTTATTCAGCTAAACATTCTTTTCTTATATTTAAATCAATACTTTTAATGAAAAAATGCGTCATTATAATCCTTACCTTTTTATATATAATACAAGGAACTGCAAAAGATACCCGAGAAATAATCATACGTGGTGACAGTGCTTTCCCACCTTATGAATTTATAAACGACAAAGGAGAACCGGATGGTTTTAATATTGATCTAACCCGTGCCATTATGGACGAATTGAAGCTACCCTACGACCTGCAACTGGAAGATTGGTCGGATATACTTCAGCAATTCGAAAAAGGAGAAATCGATCTGATTACCGGCATGGCAAAGTTCGAATCTCCTCAAAACGGCCCGTCCAAACTGAGCAAAGCCCACAGCTATATAAACTACAAATTCGTCTGCCGGAAAGATGCCCTTATCCAACATACAAAGGATTTATCACACAAAAACGTTATCGTACAAAGGTATGCCCTACCTCATAAAAAGTTAAAAGACATGGGATATGATTCCCATCTTATTCCGGTTGACAATATGATGGAAGGATTGAATATGCTATCCGAAGGTAAAGGTGATATGGCAATATGCCTTGACAACATGGCGCAATACATAATTTACAAAGACGGACTAACCAATCTTAGTATTATAGATTCCGAATGGCCATTACAAGAATATTGCTTTGTAGGTAGTGACACCCAATTATTAGAACAAATGAACTCAGCCCTTCTGAAATTGAAGAAAAACGGAGTATATGACCGGATACATGTGAAATGGTTGGGAGAAAAGCCGACATTCAGTATTCCTACATGGTTATATTTCCTTTTGGGGGCTCTATTACTCACCGCACTATTGCTATCCATCTTCGTCACAATCTATAAAAAAAGAGCCAAAAAGGGAGAAATTCTACTTAAAGAAGAAAATGAAAAACTCAATGCTTTATTACTCGAAAACAAAAATTTTCTAAACCGATATCAGACAGTATTCAATACTACTCTGGTGGGACTAAGCTACTATGATAAAAAAGGTATATTGGTAAGCGTCAATGATGAGATGGCCAGATTATTTCAAATGGATAACAAAAACAAATTGCTGAAAGAACAACTATCCATATATGCGAACCCTGTTTTGCGAAATCACGGTATTATAGACGAGCAAAACCAAATTCACGAATTTCATGGTATATTAAAATACGACATGCGTAAAGAGCAATGTCCGCAATACTTCGCCCGCTTTACCCCTTTCGATCAGATATTCTACTTCAAAATGGATGTTACACCCATAAAAGACCAGGAAGGAGAGCTTACCGGTATTTTAATTACAGCCATAGACCGGACGGCCGAGGAAAACCATGAACGGCAAATGGCCGAACAAGAAGCAAAACTCAATATGGCAATGAATGCAGGCAATGTCACTGCATGGATTTACGAACTGCACACACAAGAGTTCATGTTACGCGGCAATATGCGCACTGAAAAAGGACTCAATATGGAGAAGTATTTAGACATGCTCCATCCGGACGACCGCATAATACAAGAAGAGCTATTCGATACAATCTTACATGGACAAAAAGAATCAGCGGAAACCGTATTCCGTTATATGCACGAAGACGGTACTTATCACTACTACGATAGTCGTATGATATCCAAAAAAGAAGAAGACAGTGTAACAGCCATATTGGGAACCCAAAAAGATATAACACAAGAAGTACTTAACAACAAAATTCTGAATGACACGATTGAAAAACTCCGTTTCGCCATTCAGACGGCAGGTATGGCCATGTGGGAATATAATTGTGACACACAACTGTTCACCACATATAACGAACCGGTAGCAGATTATAAGGACGGTGCAGTAATCTCCATGAGCACTTACGACCGTTATTCACAAAAAGACGACGAAAATCTGGAACTAATTGAAAAAGCAGCGGACATCGTAAAAGACAGGAAGGATGAATCTTACAATTTCATTGTAAAAATGAAGACCAAATACGATTCGGATTGGCAGTATTGTACAGTACGCGGTGTCCCTATGGAGAAAGATAAAAATGGAACAGTCATAAAGTATCTGGGTGTCAGATTAAATATCACCGAACAAATCAATTATCAGAAATTTTTGGAACGGGAAAAAGAAACCGCCCAACAAGCCGATAAGCTGAAATCTGCATTTTTAGCAAATATGAGCCATGAAATCCGTACTCCGTTGAATGCCATCGTAGGCTTCTCCGAACTGCTTCAAACCACAGAAGACGTTAATATGCGAAAGGAGTTTATGAATATCATCAACAATAACAACGAACTGCTGTTAAGGCTTATCGGTGATATTCTGGACCTGTCGAAGATAGAATCGGGACTTATGGAATTAAAGTTGGAATCTTTCGATTTGGCAGATGCATACAAAGAAACCTTTATGGCTCTGAAGCAACGATGTACTAATCCCGAAGTAGAGTTTATCGGCCATAATCCCTACAAGAGTTGCCTGGTAAAACTGGATAAAAACCGTCTGGTGCAGGTAGGAACGAATTTTATCACCAACGCTATAAAACACACTGACAGAGGTCGCATCACTATGGGATACAGTTACATTGACGGAGGCATAAAATTATATGTAGAAGATACCGGACATGGTATACCGAAAGAAAAACAGCACAAGCTATTCCAACGTTTTGCCAAGCTCGACGACTTCACGCAAGGTACCGGTTTAGGATTAGCCATTTGTAAAGCAATCACTGATGCACAAGGTGGTAAGATCGGTATGGAAAGTGACGAAGGAAAAGGAAGTAAGTTTTGGGCCTGGTTTCCTTGTGAAGCAGAAATTGAGAGATATGAGGAAACGGAAGAAATTGCAGAGGATATCCTAAGAATGGGGCATAATCCGACTCTTAGCACTTCACAGGAGTCTTGTACCAATGATGTTCAGAAGAAATCCATATTAGTAGCCGAAGATATCGACAGTAATTATATGCTGGTAAAAGCCCTCCTTAAAACATCTGAATTAACCCGTGCCTATACAGGTAAAGAAGCGGTGGAACTTGCATCAAGCCATCATTATGATGCCATTCTGATGGATATGAAGATGCCGGTTATGGGTGGTTTGGAAGCTACCCGGGAAATACGGAAATTCGATACGGAAACTCCTATCATCGCCGTTACTGCCAACGCTTTCGAGTTCGACAGAGAAGAAGCCATGAGGGCAGGATGCAATACGTTCATAACGAAACCCCTCAACAAAAAAGAATTGAAAGAAGTATTAGGTGACTAAGAGGCTGTTTAAATTTTGCTCAGTATTATTCTTAAGAGAAAAAATTAAACAGTCTCTAAGAATTAAGTGATTTTATTTTATGTAAATGGAAATATCTCTTCATAAACAGAATATAAATAACGCTTAAAAGCAGTATAGCTCCCCCCATGTACCAATAGCCATTATCTTGAAACAAAAAATATCCGATTATCACCAATACCTGTACCAGCATGTATACGGATGAAACCACCACATGAGGGATCTTCAGTTCATTCGCCATAATCTGATACAGATGCTTCCGGTGTGGCAAACCGATATTCTCATGAAGCATCAGGCGATGGATTATCGTCAGTACACTATCCACACCGTATACGGCCAACAGGATAATCCAACTGAAATCCTCCGTCCGGATAACTAACTTGCCGATAAAGAACAGCAGAACGAATGCAATGCAGACAGAACCGACATCACCGGCAAAACACTTGGCACGTTTCCGGAAATTGAAGAAGTTGAAAACAAAGACACTGCAAAGCACCGTCAGAATAAAATCCTGTTCTACGAAAGGAACGACCGCCTCATTGATATAAGCAAGGGCTACGAGAACAACCAATGAATATCCGCCGGTGATGCCATTGATGCCATCCATGAAATTGTAGGCATTGATGATACCCGTACAAACGATCAATGCCACAAAAAGCGTCCACCAAGGAAGTGAAAACAACCCCCATTGATAAAACATCAAAGCCATGGCGGAGAAATGAAACACCAGTCGGAGTACTTGTGAAGTGGAACGGATGTCGTCTACAAAGCTGATAAAGGTGATCAATGTCAAGGCAAGCATGAACCAGGGGTATTCAAAATGACTCGTCAGAAAATAAGCCAATACACCAAAATAAAAGATGATCCCTCCACCACGCAAAGTAATGCGGGTGTGAGAACTACGTTCATTCGGCTTGTCGATGATATTACATTTATCAGCGATGCGGAAATAAAAAAGTTCTGCAAGGAAGAGCAGAACTAAGATGATTAGATAATACACAGTCTTATATATTTAAAAAGTATCTTCGATCATGGAAATAATAAAAGAGCCAATCATCTGATTATAAACGGATAATCTTGACCCGATCACAAATCACTCAAACGATTGTATGGTCTTTATCAAGCCCTCTTTGGCAGTCACCGGCATTTTTTCAATGCCCAATGCATTCTTTATTTTGGCATTACTAACCACATAATTCTCCGTCAGCTTCCGAAGACGCTCCTTGTTTAAAGGCAGATGCAGTAGGCTTCCAAGCCCGGCGAAACCTTCCATCAAACTTTTATTTATTTTCCAGATATGCGGTTGCTTGCCCATAGCCTCACAAATGGTAGCAATCAATTCATTCGTAGACATCGCTTCATCGTCTCCCATGTGATAGATACCGCCCGGAACAGCTTTCGTCAGCAATCCTTCTATCACATAACAAAGGTTATCGATCGAAGTAAACGAACGGCGGTTCTCAAAACTGCCCAATGGCCAGGGAATACCTTTCTTCACCACATTATAAAGCAGATTCAGATTTCCCTTATTCCCGGGACCATGAATCATGCAGGGACGGAGAATATACACTTGCCTATCCAACCCCAAACGACCGGACTGACCAACAGCACCACAAACTTCTCCTGCTCCCTTCTCAATTTTCCCTTCTCCCTTTAATATGTATTCCTCCGCCTTAATTTTACTCTCGCCGTAAGGACCTACCGGAGCAGGAACGACATCCTCCGTCAGTATATCCCCCACCACACTGTCGGCAGCAGCTTTCACTGAACTGAAGAAAATAAATTTCTTGGAAGAGGACTCTAAGAAGAAATCGAATATCTTCCGAGTCAGACCGGTATTGATATCAAAATAGGCTTGAGCCACCGATTCGTTCTTGGTATCGTGAGCTTTACCGGCAAGATGGATGATGGCGTCAAACTGAGGCAAGTGGTACAATGGGAAAGATGTTGGTTCAATATCTTTCCAAGAAAAAGTTTTCACCACACCGTCTTTCACCGGTGTAACAATATCCAAACCGTAAAGGGTGTGCCTGCCTTTCAAAGAAGAAACAAGATTGGAACCTACAAAACCGTGAATACCGGTTATTAATATATTCATCTATATTGAAACTGTTTTTAATATATCATTAGCCATATTTACCATTATCTTTTTTCGAGAAAATGTTTCTTTAAAAGATTTTCTCTCTTCAAAAACCAGCTTGTATCGCGTTAATTTATCTACAAATTCATCCACATTAGTGGGACTAAATAAAATATGATTGGGTAAATTCTCTTCTACAAACCGGGCGGCATAACCACCCACTCCGGCAATTACGGGTTTACAAAAAACACCGTATTCGAACAGTTTTGAAGGGAGAACTTTTTTAAAAGCTTCCAGGTCATTCAAATGCAAGAACAAAAAAGTAGATTGATGATAATATTCCAATAATTCAGCTCTGGAAACAGGATTGATCAACTCTACATTTTCAACTTGCAACTCTTCCATCTTCTGCTGTAAAAGGAGCTTTGTACCGCCATCACCTATTATGCGAAATAAATAGTCTTTCCCTAATCGTTTCGCCGCCTGGGGAACTATCTTTTCCAAGCCCTGCCCACTTCCAATATTACCCGCATAAGTAACGATCATTGGCTTTTGCAGGGATTCATTTTCTTCTTTTCCAGCACCGGCAGACAAAAAAACATCATCAATCCCATTTGTATAATAAGAATAGGACGGTTGTTTATATTTACTAAAATAGTCCTTGAATCCTTCCGACACCAGATTTATGTGACTGGCCTTCGAAAAAGTATAACGCTCTATCATCCGGGCAAACAAGACCACAGGAATTTGAATCATTTTTTTATCCCCGAGCACATCTTTCATCGTATCAACAAAAATATCACGAATATCCAAATACAATGGAACACGTTGACTGGAAGCTATCCGACGTCCTAAAAAAGCTGTGAACAAACGGGAAGAAGAGGCATAAACCAAATCATATTTCCTTCCTTTCACTAATTTTATCGCCTTCCAGTAGAATATGGCAAAAGACTTTGCCTGATCTAACATCCCACTTTTATGCTCAGGTATGGTTATTCTATTAATTATATAATTATCCCCCCTTTCTTCCTGTTCGGCAGACGCATGAAACGTCTTGTAACGGTTCGGCTGTGTTGTTATTACATGGATAAAATCATCTTTTCCCAATTGATTCCTGATTTCCTGAAATAAAGGGGTATTTCTAAACGAGCCGGCGCAAAGATCCGGTTCAAAATAGAAAGATAGAAAAAGTAGCTTCATTTAAATAGAGTTTCCAGTTTATTTTTAAAATTGATACGAATACTTTTAGAGGGGATTTTTTTATTAAATTCCGGAGCATAATAAGAATCAAACATTTCTATGGAAATTGCGCCATTTATCAGAATTGAATAATCCGTTCCTTTAATCTCATTATCGAATATCTCTATCTGTTCTGAAGGGTGAAAATGTAAATATGCCATAGCCTGCCCCCCAATGACATCCTCTATTATCAAGGTTTCATCCTTTATGGAAAAAGAACGTAAATGTCTTATACCCTTTGATTTATATCCTGAGTGAACAGCCTGTATCTTGTTCTCTTTATCTTTCAGAAGCTTCACATAAGCACGTTTCCCCACCCGGTGGCCTGCCCAAACTTCACTGGAATTAACATTATCCACCACCACCGTATTATGGGCCATAGTAGACCGTTCATAAAAACGGGCTTCATTTACTTCATAGGTGGAAGTACCCGTATCTATTATAACCGGACGATTATTGATATGTAATTCAAAAGTGAATGTATCGGCATGCGCATGTCCGGGTTGATAATCCGGACCAACACGGGATACATCCACCACACACTCAAACTTGTTTGTAACAAGCTTTCTATATCCGGAATCAGAAAGCCCGGATTTCTCAAAATTCAATCCTAAACGTTTTGCATACGCAAACAGAGCAACAGGCGAGGGAGATATCCCGAAAGCGGCATCATTAAATAATGGAATATCACCATTTTCAAAACAAACAGAAGACAGCCACCCCAACATCTTAAGACTCTTTTCTTCAAAAAAGGACAACAGTTCTTTTTTAAACAAAGAATTGCTCTTCACCAGATTATAACAGTCCAATACACGCAGCAATATGATACAATGGTACATGGGACTTAACTCAAAATTACCACCGTCATGTAATGTCTGTTCATTCAGTTCAGAAAGTAAAATACGCCTTGCCAGCTTGTAAAATCTATAATCATCAAAATAATAGGCACCAAAAAATAAAGCGAAACCATTTTCCAATAGATGATTACCCAACAAATGATATTCTAATTTATGGGTAAGCAACTGTAATTGCTTAAACAAGATTACATCGTATTTATCGTTTCTAATCTTATGCTTACCCAAAAAACGGATCCAATTGGTACATCTCAAAGAAAGAGGATAAGGTTCCAGACCGACCACACAATCGGGCAACCGACTGATAAAATCATCAATGAGAACCAATCCTTCTTCTTTTGGAAGATTTTCTTGGTCCAAATACTCAAAATAGTTCAGGTTATATACCCATAGCCGTCCATAACCTAACCAATTCCAATCAATCCGGGATGAAAAAGAATGCGACCGGTTTAGAAAAGAGAAACACTTGCTTTGAACATCATAAGTAGGTGCAAAAGGAATCGAACCTTCAAAGACCATATCTGAAGATTTAATTTTCAATGTACCATTTAAGTCAATGCCAGAAGAAGTATACTTTCCGACGAGTTGTTTCCCTCTGTATAACAACTGAATAGGTTTTAAGTATCGAAGCGTATTATAAAGCGTGATTATTTTACTGACACCCATTTTTCCCTTCGGATTTCAACGTAGATAATAGTTCAGTTAAATTTCAAGTATCAGACGGTATATTTCAGAATTATATAAACCGGTTCACTATCCGACTGCAAGCCAGACCGTCCCCATAAGGATTAACAGCCTTGCTCATCCTGTTATAGTATTCCCCGTCATCCAGTAAGGCGGACACCTCATTGACAATCTTATCATAATCGGTTCCGACCAGTTTGACAGTACCTGCCTCCAATGCCTCCGGACGTTCGGTCGTATCGCGCATCACCAGCACCGGTTTACCAAGACCGGGAGCCTCTTCCTGAATGCCGCCGCTATCCGTAAGGACAATAGCCGATTTCTCCATCAAATACACAAATGACAGGTATTCCAAAGGTTCAATAAAGAATATATTACCAAAATTGGAGAGGTTTTCACCGAACACCTCATGAATGGCTTTTCTTACATTAGGATTCAGATGCATCGGGTATACAAAGTCTACCGCCGGATATTTTTCTGTCAAGGCCTTAATAGCCCGGCACATCGAGATAAAACCTTCACCGAAATTTTCACGACGATGACCGGTTATCAACACAAGTTTCTTGCCATTATTCAGGCGGTTTACGTCGTAGCCGGATTTCTTTAAGATGCCTTCCAGTTCAGTATCAAGTTCCTTATCCTCTTTGATCTTATCCACAACCATATACAAGGCATCTATCACCGTATTACCCGTAACCAATATATGATCTTCCTTCACGCCTTCATTTACCAAATTCTGCCGGCTCAGTGAAGTCGGAGAAAAATGATAAGTCGTTATACGTCCCGTCATCTGCCGGTTCATCTCCTCAGGCCAAGGACTATAGATGTCATAAGTACGTAGACCGGCTTCCACATGTCCCACAGGAATCTGTTGATAAAAAGCCGCCAATGCAACGGCTGTGGAGGTAGTCGTATCTCCATGAACCAATACGACATCAGGAAGCACCTCTTTCAAAACGTCCCTCATTCCCAAAAGAACACGGGATGTCACGTCATACAGGTCTTGTCCCTGCTTCATGATATTAAGGTCATAATCCGGACGGATGGAAAAAATAGAAAGAACCTGGTCAAGCATTTCCCGGTGTTGTCCGGTCACACAAACGATGGTTTGAAACTTGTCCGGATGTTTTTGAAACTCCTTCACCAAAGGAGCCATTTTTATGGCTTCGGGGCGTGTTCCGAAAACCAATAATATAGTCTTCATAAAAAATATCCTATTTTATAATTTATCAAAAACCGTTTTAAAGTCGAAATTTTTAATCATGTTAATACGAGAAACATAATCCCATTTTTTTATTATATCTGCCACTTTATGATAATCTTCAAAATCAGTCAGAGATATCACGGTTTCTTTAGTACCATATGCAAAATCTGCCATACCATTTGCCTTTTCACTATAAGCCAATAATAAAGTAGGAATATTCATGGAAATAGCATTCACAGCACAATGCATACGTGCAGCTATAATAAAATCACATTTTACTAAAAACTGTTTAAGACCAATGAAACCAGGATCTTCGTCTACCATTTCCACAATATAGCCTGCTGTTCGGACTTTATCAGCGATACATTGCATATAAGTCAAATCATTATCCATTTTTGAATGTGCAAGCACATGTGGCAAAAATACAAATTTGCAATTCAGCTGATTTGCCAAACCACATATTGCTTCTGACTGCTTTGCAATAGCTACCTCCATATTATTATAATGATAAAGAGAGGATAACGGACTAAGATTTATGCCAATGCTCATCTGATTCGATTTATCATCCAATTTCTTAAAAGAGTGACATTCAACAAAATATGCAGGGTCAGGAGCAAATACCAGATTTTGAACAACTCCCAATGACTTGAGGTAATCTATTGTAACAAATTCTCGGGCTACAATTAAATCTATTTTTTTCAAATGCTTTTTGAAGAAAGTTAATGCTTTAGATTTTTTTTCAAACTTACCAACAGAAGCTCCCCATAGTACATATTTGATACCCCGCACCTGGCATTTTTCCAAAAATAAGGGTAAAGAAGCATCATAGTTCCCATTATGATCTAAAGTATATATATCTCCACCTATAGAAAATACTGTATCATAATCATCAAGCCAATTTGTAGAATCATAAGACAATATATTTCTAATTCCCACTAAAGATAACAATTTTCGGATTATGTTTTTAAAACTCCATCGTCTCGGTCTTTGACGCTTAACGATATGAATATCGCAATCTCTTAAACGTTTTATATCATCTTCATAGTTATATGAAGCATAACTTACTGTTATCTCAGGATTTATCGATTTCAGAATACTGACAGTACCTCTTATAATAGCTTCACAACCATAATTGTATACACCACCAATACCTATTAATAATACATTTTTCATAGTTTTCCCAAGATTTCTTTTATCACCGGTAAAAGTCCCATTTTATTAAATATCTTAACCAATATCGTTTTCATACTTTTATCAGGAAAGGTAGCATAATTACAAATAAGTTTAGACAATTTTCCCTCTTGAATTAACTCAAAGAAACGAGTTCTATTGA
>OKUA01001004.1_pt1 | contig 17337 bp, 18 predicted proteins | sample 1606501 | NCBI WGS metagenome assembly OKUA01 (sample SAMEA3879608, study PRJEB24766) | human gut metagenome | biome: human-associated habitat; feature: feces | place: USA | collected 1985/1987
AGCTGCTTGCTATTAATGTCAAAATCAGCCAGAAATATAACTATATATTTAGTGGTTTACTCCGCTGCGCTCACTGCGGTCATTCATTTTCTGGTGCTACACGAAAAATAAAGAAAAAGGCTGGTGGCTTTTACAAATATCCTCTCTACAAATGTCATGGCGCCTATCCAAGCAAGCGTTGCAGCAATCGCAAAGTTATATTCGAATCATGTATAGAAAGGTACCTGATTGCAAATATCAAGCCTCTCCTGCAGGAGCATATTGCAGAATATGAAATTACAAGTGCTAAAGTGATTGATTATGATTCCCGGAGAGCAGCACTCCTGAGAAAAATTGATAAGTTGAAAGATCTGTACGTAAATGACATAATTACTATGGATGAACTAAAAAGAGATAAAGAGAAATATATAAAAGAATTGGAGAATCTCCCACGTAACCAGGAGCAGAAAGATCTGGCTCCAATCCGGAAGCTCTTAAATATGGATCTGGAATCTATATATCAGACATTGGAACCAGCCGAACGCCGTCAGCTCTGGAGATCAGTCATTAAAGAAATCCAGATTGACGATCACAAGAATTTAAAGGTCATTTTTTTATGACCTTTTTGTAGTAGTAACTGATAGTAACCTGTGGGTTGCTATCAGTTACTACTACTAATTTATAACGCTATTTTATTAAATCAGATAGCAATAAGATCTTTCCATGTTGCCGGTCCGCATACTCCATCTACTTCCAAGGCTCCGTTTCTTGATTTCTGGTATGCTTTAAGAGCATAAATAGTATTGTCCCCAGCTTCTCTGTCAAGGTCAAGAACTTTGCTGTTTCTTCCTTTGAATCCTCTTGCAACAAGAATTTCCTGCAAAAGCAATACGGATGTTCCTGTGCTTCCTAACTGTACTGTTTCCGGTTCAAACATGTATTTGCCTCCTGTTACTGTGTTACTATTTTCCTTTGTGTTGCTTGTCTCTCCATTAACAATACTGTAATCTGGTGTACAGAATTTTGTTCCAGGGAGCTTACTGTTCAGGTAGCTTTTCGCGCATACTCCTCCACCATTGGCTACGATTTCAGATGCTCCCGACGTATTGCCCTCAATCGTATAGAATCTGTCACCGATTACTGCTGTAACGATTCCTGTGTGTGTAAAAGTTCCTCCGCGGTAAAAGATCACAATATCTCCTACTTTCGGGTTTGCGTTCCTTGTGAAAAGGTTTCCTAAGGTCGGGCAGTATACATATGGCCAATGTTTGAGAAGTTTCTTTGCATTTTCTAATCCGAACGCTTTCATAAAGCACCAGCTCACAAAGCAGGCGCACCACGCCTGTCCCTGGTATCCTGGGTAAACGTCGCGCCAATATTTTGTGTAATTAGCTGATCCTGCATTTGCGGTTTTGTCGTTCAGTTGATTGTTACTTTTTTTCTCTAAGTATCCAATCTCATTTTTTGCAATCATTATAACTTTCTCAATCGCTTTATCCATGTTGATTCCTCCTTCCTGTACAGCATAATCTTTGTAGAATATGTTTCTGTCTACCGTTCCAGCAATTCCCGGTATCTTTGCTTTACTGGAGTATTGCCATCCTACTCCGAAGTCTGGGCGCAGGCGTTCCTGCAATGTTCCATTATCGTTTTGTGGATAGCGTGCTACCCAAAATTCATACTTTTTCAAATGGCTGCATATTACATTTTCGTACCAGTCTACATTGCAATAGATTCCGAACTTATACCCTGCCTTAACAATAATCTTTTCAAATGCTTCTGTCATTTTGTGGAGACTTTCAGCTCCAAGTGCTCTCTGATTGTTCCACTCAAGATCTAACCAGACTGGAAATTGCAATTTCCGTCCAGCTAATACAGAAATAATTTTCTGTGCCTCTGACTCAATCTCTGGGATTGTCATTGCATAAGAGTATTTATATACTCCTGTTGGAATGTTATGCTCCTGGCACGCTGCATAATTTTTTTCAAAATATTTATCTGTAACGTTCCCGGCTTCTGTGATCCGGAGAATAGCGAACCCAATACCGTAATTCGCGGCTGTTTCCCAGTTGATATTTTTCTGCCAGGCGGAAACATCAATTCCTTTGATTTCCATGTTTACCTCCAGGAAAAGCCCGGCATTATACCGGGCTGTGCAAAATTATTTTGTTCCATCAGAAAACAAGTTGTTCAGGTTTTCGTCCGCCTCTACTTCCGGGATTCCTGCGACGCTTGTGAGCAGACTTACAACTCCGGCCACTACTGCAGATGATACAACCATCTTCCAGTCCACTGCAGAGATCACACTTCCGGCTCCGATCACGCCCACTGCAGTCTGTGCCATTGTCTTTACTGCTCTGATTCCTGCTTTCTTCCACCATTTCACTGTGTCTACGCTTGGCTTAAATACGCAATTTTTAAACATTTTGCTCCTCCTTATAATCCAAACTGTTTTGTAATAATTCCAACTGCAATACCTAATATAGCTGTTAATAAGTAACTTGTTACTGTCCGCCACTTTTCCCCGTCTCTTGACTCAAGAGCTTCCAGTCTTGCGCTCTGCTGTCCCTGCTCTTTCACCATGTTCTCCATGTTGTTCGCAAGTGTCTGTACAGATGCAACTAATTCCTGGAGCTGCTGAACACTGTTTTCCAGAATTTCAATTCGCCTGTTCTGGCGATTATCTTCTGCTTCAATTCTTTTGCGAAACTCCTCATGCTCCGCCCTTCAAATTGGTTCATTGTCCATATTTGTTTCCTCATCGTCTACGTCTACATATTTCCGGCATGAATACTCAATTATATCTAAATCTTGCTGTATATCCTCCAGAGACTTTGCTTTCTCTTTATCCTGAATATACAGCAGTAAATCATAAATAGAGGACCATTGCCTGCTAATAATTTGTAATTTAGTCATGCTTCGCGATTACTCAGTAATTTCCTCCATACCTGCATCAATAAGGAGTTTTTTCACCTTTTCTTTTAACAGACGCGGAACTCTGTTGTATTCCTCTTTTGCTTCCTCAATAGTTTCTTTGCTTAAAATTTCACTCGCCCATAATTTCGCCATCATATCTTTGTCTCCTTTGCTTAACAATAAAATAATTAGATTTCTACGCATAAACCTGTTCGCTCATTTCCAGTAGGCAGTCTTTCAACATTTCGATCTGTTCTGCCTGTTCTGCAAATTTCTGTTCAGTGCTTTTTTCTTTCTCCGGAATATATTTCAGATATTTTTCCGGTGATGCTCTTACAGTTTCCTCTGAGATCTTCTCCTGTTTTTCCCGGAACTGGTTAAAATCATATTCGAATACTGTCTGTTCTGTCTCCGGATCCGTATCCGGATAAGTTTCTGTAACAGTCTTTTCATTCAGACATATCATTACATCCACGTTTCCATCAGGCAGCGCATTCCAAGTTACAGGATCCTGTTTTTCTGTAAATCTTGCTTTCACGACTTACCCTCCTTTTCGCTTTCTCAAATATCTTATCTACGTTATACTTTTCTCTGAAATATTCAGAGTCGGAATGTTTGAACCATCCGTAATATGCTATGCTCCCGATCACAAGGTTCGGCTTCAATCAAATTTCGGTGATGCCCCACGCTGCTGTTGCAGGCTCCGTCCTGCGGAGCGAAATGTAACACAAATATCAAATCATTTTCAAGAAAATCCGGAAACGATATTCCAGTTCGCATTGCCAACGCCATTGTTCGCAGTCAGAAGCCAGAGGCCGCAAATCGTGCCATCGCTCAGATTGCCCAGGGACAGCCATTCTCTTTGGCCGCTCGTGCCTGAATCTGTATACAGTCCATTGCAGAATCCTGTTGTACTTCCGGCTTTTGTTTCCGTCGGTACCATGATTCCCAGGGCTGGATCAACAAAGCATTTTGAGATATATTTCCATGATGCTGCTGTGTATGTTACCTGAGCCGCTACTTTCTTGTATCGTGTCTTTGCTGCATTCATATCCGTTGTAAGCAGTGACGCATCCATACAGATGTATACGTCTCTCTTTGGTGTTCCGTCTTCATCTGTAACAATATCCATAAATACATTACTGAGGACTTCATAAGCACCGTATCCGGTTTCGATTCCCTGGATCTTGAATGGATTCTTGTTATCTGTATTTGAGAACGGTGATCCATCTGATCCAAGCACGCTGTCAGTTGAGCCGGTCCGCCACGGCATTGTTGAGATGCAGGTTGTTAATGTCGTGTTGAATGGTTCTGTATCCAAATATATTGCAGAATTTGTATCGTCTACCGGTTCGATCTTCAAGATCTTAACGTCATATGCAAGATTGTGCATGTATGCGTAATATCTGTCTTTATTTGTATTTGAACCAATATCCCCGACAGATACATAAGACCCGACAATATAATTGTTGGCTTTTGCTTTTGGGAGAATCACTCTTGTTACTCCGGTTTCTGCAACTGCTACCATTTCCTGCATTGAATAAGAATTACATCCAGCCATAACGCTTCGGCTGTTCGTTGTTGCATATAAAATAATCATCATGAGCTGTTTGTAAAAGAGATCCCAGTTTGTTGTTCCCACGTACATTGAGCCTTTCTTTCTCATGTATGCGATCAGCCCTGTGTATGATACTGGTTTTCCTCCTTTCTGGCTTCCGTTTGCCAGAATCAATCCAGCGGAGCTGTACGGCACTCCATCAATGTCTCCGGCTCCGTATTTTCCGTGGATCATAAAAGGTGAAATTGTTCCGTCTGGATTAATTGACTCTCCCATTGGTCTAAGGCCAAGGGCTTCGTTCGGACTGTCTGAATAATGATAATCTACATACTCAGGATTGTCTGTGATTCCAACCCATGCGGACATTGTGACCTCTCCCACATCTACTTTTCCGGTCTTTTTGAAATCCGGTTGTCCCTGCAGTGCAGTCACATGGTTAAAGCCTTTATTATCTACGGTAAAATTACATGGAAAGTGCATGAATACGCCAATCTCCCTGTAATCATCCTGTCCGATTGCTGTATTTGTGGACGGTTTTCTCACCAGTCCTTCATTGTCGTTCAGTTTCACGCCTGTTGGACTGGTAGAAGTGTCATACTTGTAGATTCTCGTTGTATATACTTTTCCAGTCCTGCGGAGGGCAAAGAAATTTGAAAGTGCGTTTTCAATTCCTCCACCTGCTGCAGTAATATTCTGAATCTGTTTATTTGCTTCTGTCTGTAAATTGTTCACCGCAGTTTCTCCGGTCGTCTGGAGATCTGCCTGCAGCTGTGTTCCTTCTGTGATTTTTTCTCCCAGGGATGTGTTCAGATTAGAGGCGGTTTTATTTGTTGAATCCAATCCTGATTTTGTCTGTGTCGCAGTTGCATTTGATGAATCCAGGTCGGTTTTGGTTTTTCCGGCCGCTGTGTTTGAATCATCCAGATTCTTTTTTGCTGTATTTGCTGTTGAAACTGCAGTATCTAGCTGACCTTTTAAAGCAGTTCCCTGCTCGATATTCGAATCAAGACCCTGTTTCAAGGCTTCTGCTTTCTTTACATCTGCTGCAAATGTCTGTTCTGTATGTTCGTTTTTCGCTACTTTTTCGGTTATATCTGTCTGCGCTTCGAGAATGTCAGTTTTAACCTGATTGTATTCGTTGTTTTCATCCGAGACTGCATTTATCGCATTAACAATCGCATCTCTGACATCTCGCCCTTTTTGTGCTTTTGCAATCTGATCTGTGTATTTTTTTACGTTTGCCACTTTTATTCCCCCTTATTTACAAGGCAGTCTGAATATTCTTTTGACTTTAAATCTCTTACTTCTGACAGAACAGAGGTAAGCATGTAATCCATTAACGACGCAGGGATTCCATGCTGTGCCATTGCTCCAAATACCACGTTTCGAATTTCTTCTGTTCTTTTGTCCAGGATTGCCCCTAACGGAGGAGCTTCTACTGCTTTCTCTACTGTATTATTATCCTCTTTCTGCTCCTGTGAGGTGCTTTCTTCTGTGTCCGACTCGGACACCTTTGTTTCTTCCTTAATAGTTTCTTTATTGTCCTTTTCTTTTACTTCATTCATTATGCTGTTTTCTCCTTTTCCTCATAGAGATTTTGAATCAGTTTAAGCATTAACGGAATAAGTATTCGGAAGTTCCAGTCTTCCGGCTTTCCTTCCTCATTCAGCTGTGCGGCTTCCGGAAAGATACTGTATACATCTTCCGCGTAGAAACCTGGCAATTTCTTTCCGTTTAGCCAGTCTGTCGGGCTTAAATAGTTTTCTTTGTACTTAAACCATATTACCGGCACATCCAGTATTTTTTTTGCTTCATTCAGCGTCATATCTGCAATATGATCTTTGTACCGTTTTGACGAAGACGACAAATAAGCTACTGTTGCTCCGTCGCTCGCAAATACCATATGGCCTCCAGATGTCACATGGGAAAGATTAAATACTTTAAATGCGTCAGAACCATCCGAAAACGTTGAAGTACCCGTATGTATCTCTAACCCTCCATTAAAAATGAAAGCATGTGATCGCATACTTAACGTTGCGTATCCGGTGGTTATTTTTCCGCTTGTAACCGTAAAATTTCCGATAGTTCCTTTCTTCGCTGCAAATGAACCGTCTGTGTTAATTTTAAAATAAGTATTCGCAGTAACCAAACCGTTGAAGTTGATTTTTGATGCGTTAATCTTAACGCTCTGCGCTGTCTGGTTAATTGATGATGCAATTTCTCCAGCAGATACTTTCGACTCTATTTCCGTCTCTGTCTGCGTGATTCGGGAGCTGAGAGTACTTTCCGCACCTTTCGCGCGGGAAACCTCTGACGTGATCGAGTTTTCTGCAACTGTGATCCTGGATATTGCAGTTTCGGCCGTACTTTTTGCGGTGTCAGCTGTATTCTTTGCAGTGTTTGCTGTTGTCTGTGCTGCATCTGCCTGTGCTTTTGCAACGCTAATGTCTTGATCCTGGATTCTTTCCCATGATGCTGTTTTACTTCCAGATGTCGTTCCGGAGCACTTCCAAAGCAAATTGATGTTGTTTCCGTAATTTCCATGGTTCGGACTCTCCGGATATGTTCCTTTTGACAATTCTGTTACTGTGTAGTTTGGCAATGATTCCGCAGTTCCGGTTCCTTCTCCTGATGTACTTGTCACTGATGCTATGCTGAATCCGTAGAAGTTGCAGCTTGAGCTATCTGTACGCCAATATACATAAAATTCTGATGTCGGAACAAAGACGGAAGCTCCTGCTATATCAGTCCCTCCGAATTTTCCCGCAAGTTTCATAGTTCCGTTGTCGTTGTAATAAATCTTTACATAATCGTAATTTACACTCTCTGTCCTCGAATCGGATGAAAATGTGATCTTTAATCCCGGAGTTTTATACGTGTATCTATACGCATATCCGGTTGTAATATCATAGTAAATATCTCCGACATGCAAAGATTTTAAGTCATCAGTCGTCCAGGCTGAGGCTGGTTCATTTGATGTTGTCGGGATTTTACTTCCGTAGAAATTTCCGTTTTTCTCAGATACTGCCTGGCGTACGGTTTTTACTTCAAGAGTGATGTTATCTACTGCCAGCTTTATAGCCGTATTCATTTGTTCTGTTGTAGAATAACTTTTCAGCTTTGTATCTGTATCTGCTTTCGCATTCTTTTCCGCCTGATCTGCCGCTGTCTGTCCGGCTTTCGTGGCATTTGTTTCTGCGTCGGCTGCTGCTGTCTGTCCAGCTTTTACTGCATCTTTATATTTTTCTTCCACCTGTACTGTTGTCGTATAGGTTTTTGACACCTCTAAAGAAATGCTATCTGCAGCTTGTTTAATTGCGCTGTTCATTTCCAGTGTTGTCGAGTAATTCAGTAACTTTGTGTCTGTATCTGCTTTCGCATTCTTTTCCGCCTGATCTGCCGCGTCCTGGCCTTCCTGTACTGCGTTTGCATAGAGTTTATTTGCCATTTCCTGTGTCGTATATGTCTTCGACACTGTTGAGAGGATATTTGTCTCGGTCAGCGTTATTGCTGATCTGAGTTTTTCTTCCTCTCCCTTTGCCCTGGATACTTCTGCAGTTATGAGTCCTTCCTGTACTTCAATTTTTGAAAGCGCAGATTCTGCTGTACTCTGAGCTGCTTCAATGTCCTTATCTTTTACCCTTACCCATCCATACTCATTACTGTCATTTTTCTGATACTGATAAGCATAGCCGGTTGTGGTATTGAAAAAGAGATCTCTTTCGTGTTCCTTCCTCAATTCGTCTGTCGTCCAGGCAGATGCCGGATTGTTTTCGGATGTTGGTTCATAATTTCCGTACCAGTTTCCGGATTTTCTCTCCAGCTGCTGCTCCAAACTCGAAACAGAAAGAGTTATCTTTCCGTCCATGGCTTTCAGGGATGTTGTGACCTCTTTCAGAATCGCTGTTTTATTTGCAGAGTCTCCATCTGATATTTTGGTTTCAATGTAGTTTTTGCACTCTGTTGAGAGTGCTTCTGTTTTAACAGAACCGGCAAGGATTCTCTCTCCTATAATCTGGCCATTCAGTGTCATTCCGATCGTGTACGGGCCGTTATATCCATTGTGAGATCCGCCGATTCCGTTTTTATTTATCTGTAGTATATTTGTTGCCTGTTCTTTGTCCGGTGCATCCATGTACAGATCCCGAAGCCAGAGACCGTTTTCATCAAATTCTGTGAGTTTGTATCCGCCTTTTGCTCCCGTCATTTGTTTCGTAAGATTATCAATTGCGGATTTCATCCAAGACGCTTGAACTCTTCCAGCCTCTGTTGTTTCCTGCCGGATCTGAGTAAATGTCCCAGTAGTCTGATCTGTGAAAGACTGCTGCAGATTTTCTCCCAGTGTCAACTGCGCCTGATCTGGTTGCTGCAATGGGATTTTCATTTCCATAACCGGCAATACTTTTTTCATTCCATACGGAATTGCATTGCAGAGCACACGGTCTCCTATATCAAAAGAATCATAATCCTGGCCAAACAATGACAAATCCACTGCAGTCAGGGAAATGACAAGGTTCTCATACTGCTGCGTCGTCAGATATTCTGTTGCTTTTTTCAGGAGGTTCGCTGGCGTTGCTACATCGTCCCACTTCTCTGTTTTCCACACCCATCCGAAACTTTCTACCGCCTCTTTGCTGTATATGTAGTCTTTTCCGTCGTTTACGGATGTAATGTCCACATTCTTTTCAAGGCGTTCAAATTCGGATGCGTTTTCGTCTGTTTCCTGTTCGATTGCTGCCCCCAGCGGGATCAGAGCTGTGATAACATCGTCGGCAGTCATTGTCTCTGAGTAATCAAGCAGGTTCTCTCCGAATTGAATTGGTTGTTCGCAATACTTGCCGTATTCCTGTATATTTATCCAGTCAAGGTATAGCTTGTCTTCTTCGTGTCTGAGTCTCAGGTATCCGCCCAGGCGATCAACCAGTTTCTCCCTGATCGCTTCAAGGGTGTTTTCTCTGTCAGTTATCCTGTACAGAGAGTCATTGCTGTCATGGATCGCAACAACCCCGATATAGATTTTCTTTCTGTCCTCAACCTGATTATTGTGCAGCTGTAGCCACGCGTCTAACATTTCCCTGGGCGACATGTCGTGCCATTCCTGCTGCGGCAGAATCGTATCTGCCAGGAACGACAACGCTCCGGTTGCTTTAATCGGTTGATTTTTAAACCGGTCTTTTTCTCTTGTGCGGACTTCTCCGTAAAAGATTTCTGTTTTATCTCTGTACACTGAAATCATGCTTTTTCTGTTATGAATATCATTGTACAGAGGATTTAAAGCCGGTACTTTCAGGGTTAACTCTCCTGCATATCCTGTCTGCAGGTCCAGCTCCGGATTGATAACTGCTGCCTCCCGGTCTCCTGGATAATACAGGATCTTGCCATCTAATTTAATTTTGTACATTACAATGATCCCCTCCTGTAAACAATGTCCAGTGTTCCTGATCCGGCAAATTCAAGTGTTACGTCAGATCCGTATACAACAATATCTGGAAAGCGATTTCTCCCCAGTGTCAGAGTGTAGGTTTCTCCGCACGCTGTCACCTTTAGTCCTGTTGATCCAATACTTTTTACATTCAGCACCGGAACGATTGCTACATCTCCAGAATATACTGTATATGATCCTGATCCAGATATTGTGATCCCGGCTCCCTGATCTATCACTCCGGTTTCGAAGTCGAACGGATCCCAGAGCCATTCCTCCGTTGAGTCAGCAAGCGAATATTTATAAGGATCTGCTTTCGGAACGCTTAAATGAAATTGACCGATCTCTCTTGACCGGTCAAAATCTGTTATGTACGCTCTTCCGGTCCAGTAATATACTGGATCGTTTGAAAATGTTATCCTTATATTTTTACCATGCAGTCTGTTTCGAATATTCGAAATAAAACTGTCCCAGTCTTCGCGTGGCTTCTTACCTCCGAACAGAATATCAATTTCCCTTGATTTATATACTGGTCTGCCGGTGATTGCTTCTGATCCATCCAGAAAACCGTCAGCTCCTGGGACATCAATGAAATACGTCTCTACCTCTGGTTCCCCGATATAATCATTATTGCCAATTGCGCAGCCCCAGTCTGCTAATGTATCTATGACTTTCCCAGAGTTTTCAACAGTGATTGTTGCTTTTATTGTCAATACATTATTCATCTGTAAGCTGCCTCCTTTGCTATTCTTCCAAGTTCATTATTGATTGCAGGTGCAAGTTTTCCAGCCCATTCTTTGTTGTCGAAATAGATTTCCTGTCCTGTGCTCATTACTTGGATCAGCTGTGCCAGCATTCCGGTTATTCCTGTAATATCTGTTTTGTTCAGATTATTAGCTGGTTTCATTGAGCTTGTGTCTAACTGCATATCCATCTGAACATCTTTCATTGCATCAGCAACAAGTCCCTGGCTCTTTTCAATTCCTGTCGCAAGGCCTTTCATAAAGTCCGGCATCCATTCCTCATAGTAATGTAACGGACCCTCATCCGGTCTTGAGAAATGCAACCATGATCTTATTGTGTTTGCTACGTTCGATACTGCATTCGTTACGTTACCTATGCAGCTCCTGATTCCGTTTGCAATACCATTCACGAAATCCTGCCCCCATCGAACCGCCTGTCCTGGCAATCCCGTTATATAACTGATTGCACTAGAAAATCCATTTACAACAGCAGAATATACGCCTGACAGTGCTCCGGATATTCCAGATACAACGCTGTTAAATGTATCAACAGCTCTGTCTTTCATGTTTTCAGCGTATTGTATAACTGTTTCCTTTACGTTCTGCCACGTTTCGGACGTTCTCTCTCTGATGTTATCCCAGTATTCTGAGGCTCTGTCCTTTAAATTCTGGATTGCTTCTGTTGCGCTTTCTTTCAGTTTTTTCGCATTATTAACAACGAATCCTTTGATCGCTGTCCATGCTTTTGCTGCTGCCTGAGAAGCAGAATCCCAGATTTTTGATACTGTGTCCCGGAATCCTGTAAATAATGTTGTGACTGCGGTAACAAGTCCTTTTGCCAGAGCGGACACAACCTGCTTAATTCCGGTCCATATTGTTTGCGCTGCGTCTTTGATATTTGTCCAGATATTTGATGCGTCTGTTTTGAGCTTATCAAAGTTTCCTGTTACCAGGTCAATCAGTAAGATCACCGGTGCAAGAATTGTATTTTTCAGCAGTTCCCATGCGCCCTGTGCAATCGTTACAAGTCCCTGCCAGATGTTCTGCAGTGTATTAACCGCATTCTGCCATAGCGTTGTGATCGTTGTCACAATTCCAGATATAATCGGATTCTGCATCATTGTCGTCCAGATATTTGTAAAGAAATCCGAAACCTGCTGCCAGATGCCGGACCACCACGCTGGAATACCCGTAAAAAATGCAACAACGCTGTTCCATGCCTGCGGTATTGTTACGGTAAAAAAGTTTACGATTCCATTCCATATCTGCATGAAAAAGTCCGAAACCTGCTGCCAGATACCAGACCACCATTCCGGAACTCCTGAAAGAAATTCCATCAGTGTGCTCCACGCCTGCGGTATTGTGTCTGTAAAAAACGATACAATTTTTTGGACGACTGCATTTACTGCATCCCGGAACCATTCGCATTTTGTGTACAGCAATACCAGAGCTGCCACAATCGCGGCTATGACAGCAATAACTGGGTTTGCGGCTATTACTCCAAACAGCGCGGTAAAAGCACCTTTTAGTTTTCCAATAATACTCGTTATTGTTGTTAAAGTTTTCATCTTAGAAAACAGTCCTGTAATTGCAGATATTCCGGTTGCAACCTCTCCAACCATTATCAACAACGGACCAATCGCGGCGACTATCAGTGCAATTGTAGCAACTACTTTCTTCTGTCCTTCACTCATTCCATTGAGCTTTTCAACAAACCCTTGAATAACTTCTGCCGCTTTTCTGATATATGGCATCAGGATTTCTCCGAAGGCAATTGCCAGCTCCTGCAAGGCACTCTGCAAAGTTGTAAGCTGTCCAGAAAGATTATCCTGCATGGTTTCAGCCATGTTTTCAGCGGATCCTTTGCAATTATCAATATTTTTTATAAGTTTCTGGTAATCTTCATCTGATGAATTGATTATTGCGAGCATGCCGCTCATGGCTTCTTTTCCAAAGATAGCTGTCGCTGCCTGCGTCTGCTCTGCTTCTGTCATTCCTCCCATGGTTTCGCGTAAAAAATCCATGGTTTCACGCAGTGTTTTCATGCTGCCATCTTCGTTCTGCAGTGCTTTATTGTACAGTCTTACATTTTCTGTGGTTCCCTCCTGCAGCTGAGTCAGTGTTTCGTTTGCAGTCGCAAGCTCTGTTTGCTTTATTTCCAACGTTGCGGCAGCGTTTGAGGCTTCTGTTGACTCAGATCCGTACTTTGATACCGCATCATTGTAAGCCTGTTGTGCTTTATCTGCTGCCAGTGAAGCTTTTTGCACTCTGAGCATTTGCTTGTCAATTTTAGCTTGATCTATAGACGTAGCCGATTCTGTTGCGTAGAATCCCCACTTTTCCATTGCGTCTCCAACATCTTTTGACGGTTTTATCATGTTTGTCAGGGATGATCTCAACTGCGTTCCGGCTGACGACGCTTTGATTCCGCTGTTCGCCATAAGGCCGATAGCGACTGCTGCATCTTCTGCGCTATATCCAAGTGCACCTGCTACCGGTGCAATATACTTGAATGTTTCTCCCATCATTCCAACGTTCGTATTAGCGCTGGATGATGCCTGTGCCAATACATCCGCAAAATGAGAACTATCTTCTGCCTCCATTCCGAAGGCTGTGAGTGCGTCTGTAACAATATCTGACGTAGTTGCAAGGTCTTCTCCAGATGCTGCCGCAAGATTCATAATTCCAGGGAGGCCGTCGTACATCTGCTGTGCATCCCATCCGGCCATTGCCATGTATCCCATAGCGTCTCCGGCTTCTTTTGCAGAGAATTTTGTCTGTGCTCCCATCTCTCTTGCACGTTCTCGCAACTTATCCATGTCTTCCGCAGATGATCCGGATATTGCGGCCACATTGGACATGGAGCTGTCAAAATCTGCCGCAGTCTTTACTGCTGCTGTTCCAAGTCCTGTCACTGCCGCCGTAACCGGAAGCATTTTTTCTCCGGCAGATGTCAGCGACTCCCCTATTTTCCCGGATGTTTCAGAAATCTCGGCCAGTTTTGCGGATCCTGATCCAACTTCATTCTCAAGTGATTGCAGGCTCTGTTCTGTTTCTATAATTGTCCTTTTCAGAGCGTCATACTGTTCCTGGGATACTTTTCCCTCCTGGAATTTCTGCTGTACTTCCCCTTCTTCGTTTTTCAGAAGTTCCAGCTTTTCTTTTGTGTTTCCGATTTCATCAGACAGTGCTCTCTGTTTCTGCTGTAATAGTTCCGTATTCGTAGGATCCAGTTTCAGCAACTTATCAATTTCTTTGAGTTCCGTCTGTGTAGTATTTATTTTTGCATTCAGACTATCAAGCGACTGCTGCATCTGAGTAGGTGCATTCTTCGCTTCATTTTCCAGAGACTTCAAGCTCTCCTCGGTTGCAATGATTTCTCTTTTCAGAGCGTCATACTGTTCCTGGGAGATTTTTCCCTCTGCAAACTGCTGCTGTGCCTGCTGCTCTGCAGTCTTTAAGGTTTCCAGCTTTTCTTTCGTGCTTTCGATTTCGTCAGCAAGCGCTTTCTGTTTCTGCTGTAATAATTCCACATTCGTAGGATCCAGTTTCAGCAGATTGTTTATATCTTTCAGCTGTGCCTGTGTGGTCTTTATCTGTGAATTTACATTTTTAAGTGAATTTTGTAGTCCTGTGGTATCGCCGCCAATTTCAATCGTAAGTCCCCTTATGTCGCGGCCTTTGGACAAAAATTATCACCTCCGTTTAGAATTTATCCATATCCTCCTGAGTTGCCATTTTCGGCCATTTATAGTCGTCGTTATTTTTTTCCGTAAAAATATCCAGGACAAGACCTACTGTCAGAAGGTCTAAATCCTGGATACTTATTCCAACTTGCGCGCACCTGAGAAGGAATAGAGGTGTCGTCATTTCCCGGCTACTTGGTCGAAGTTTTTTTTTGCTTCTGCCTGTGTCTGCTGGTTCAGGTTCCAGAGTTTTACAATCTCCGGGAAAATTGTGTAAATCGAAAATGTATCAAACTGATCTAACCAGTCGTATACATCTTCCGGAAAATCCTGTCCCTTTTTCTGTGCTGCGTGTTTTGCCATTACGAATGCGACGTTTTCGAACATCTCTAAATCCTCGATAGGGATGTCCGACTCGGACACCTTCGTTTCAGTCTGCTTATCCTGTGATTTTTTTACGGACTTTTCAATTTTTGCCATGTCCTGAAAAATATCTCTCCGGAACTGAATCCGATAAATTCTCGGAATTGCAGCAGAAGCGGCAAAAAGCACCTCTTTATCATCAATTTTAATTGTTTTTGTCAGCATCCTTATTCTCCTGCGGCTTTTTTATCTACATTAACAGCCTGCGTTGCTTCTGTGATTGTTTCTGGATAGTACACTGTCTTATACCATCCGCTATACACAGTGTCGTCTGTGTCTACCGTTGTCTGAGCTTTTACCCGTCCGTTCGGAAGTGGAGCATTGCTGATCGTAATTGTTTCTGTGCCAGGTTCAATACTATCTTCTTTCGTCTCGGATTCGATTGACGGTCTGGTAGCTGTGCAGTTGTAGAGAACTCGTCTGATTCCTTTCTGATCTCCATCAAATTCAAACAGAAATGCGAATTTCTGTGTATCCGTAGAATCACTGATTTCATGCAGCACACCTTTTTCGTCCTTCTTTTCTTTCAGGACATCCTGTCTGAAAGAATCCGGAATTAATGCAAATTCTGTATCTCCTTCATATCCGTTGTTTGCAGCCGACACATAATACTGGATTCCGTCTGCATAGAACGGTGAAATATCTCCATTCGCGTCAAGTGATATGGATACAGATCCCGGAATCGCTTTCGGGACTTCAAAAGTAATTGTTCCATCTTCTCCTTCATTCTGCAATGCGTAATGTGCGTTTTTAAGATTGTACTTAACTTTGTTATCTTTTTTGCCCATCTTTATACCTCCATTTCGTATAAAACTTCGTACATTTTTTCTGAGTCAAGATATTCTCCTGTTTTGTCGTATGTGATTCCATACTTGTCCAGGATGTCCTCTATCTTCTTTTCATTGTTCCAGTCCTTTTCGTCTGAATACAATTCGATATTCAGAACGTCGATTTTTGCATAGGTGACCCCGTCCGCGTGAAAATTATCACTTCCTGGAATCCTCCATACAACAAAAGGCGGCTCTATCCAGTTATGAGTCGAAAAATGATCGTATTCATACGGTAAGCCGATTTCATTCAACATTTCTTTGATATTTTCAGCTGACATCATAGCCTTGACATGATCTCCTTTTCCAGCTCTGCTATTGCTGCCTGTTCTGCAGGTTCTACATGTTTGATTGCGGCTACCCTTCCGCCCCCTCTTTTCTGATGTCCTTTTTCAAGCAAATGCACCAGGGAGTATTTTGTATCGTGGATCGCAATAACTAAACTTGTAGAATTTTCTTTCACAACAGTTTTCTTCCATCCTTTTTTATACTTTCCGGTATTTACCGGGGATGTCTGTTTTAGCTTTGATACTGTCTTTTTTGCAACATTATTTACGCATTCCTTCGTTGTCTCAGTGCATTGTTTTCCATAGTCTTCAACAAGGCGATTTATTTCTGCTGCCAGATCATCAATTCTGATACTATCCGCCATTGTCGCCCCTCCTGTCTTTATACAACTGTACGATTTTTTCCAGTGACAGATATATTGCAGGTGGTGCAGCGTCAAATTTCTCCTGAATCTGCACTATTTTGTACATTGCCGGATTATGTTCATTGATAATCTCATCTCTCTCAAAATCGAATGGATCCCAGAGCCAGCCGCTTTGTGAATCAATGATAACAATGTCAAGAGCTTCAATATCTTCCCTGTTCAGCACTGCTGCCGGAATACTTAACAATTTTGTTATTTTATTTCCTGCTGTCTGTGCGTCAAAATATCGTCTCTCTCCGATTGTGCGATTTCCGAAACGAATGTCTTTGAGCTTGGTATCTACGATCACCCTGTCTTCTGTTTTGCAGATACTGAGTATCCCATCTGTAAACGTTTCAAACTGTTTGCGCCTGGCTCTTGGCATATTCTTCCACCTTCTTTGCTATCTGCAGTCCAATAACCTCACTTTTGTAGTTTTCCCAAAACTGCTGCAGTTCTCCAGAATACTCATACATTACAAGCTGAAAAAGGAGTGTCCTTTCCTGAGTATCCCCCAGGAAATCGCACTCCCCTATTTTTCCGGCTAATGATGCCATGCCTCTTTTTATCATTCCTTGGAGCTTTTCATCTCCTTTTGGATCGTCCCAGGTGATGTCCAGATAGTTTCTGACATCCTCCAGAAGTTTTGATAAATCATTTTCTGACATAGCACTCATTTTATCACTCCTTGGTTACAGTTACGGTATAAGTCTTTGTCTGCTCTCCGTCTGTGACTTTAACAGTTACGGTATTTGCTCCGGCGGTCCATGTGATCTTTCCGCCGTTTGTTACTTTGCTGGATCCCGCAGTAATTTCAATTGCTGCTGTTCCTGATTTCGGGAACGCTGTGATTGTATTTGTTGCAGTTGTTGTTTTTGCTGTGTATGTGTTTGTGTCGCTGTCAAATTTCGGTGAGAGGGTTAATCCTCCGATTCTCAGGTCAGACAGCAGTGCATTATCTACGTGCTCCTCCTGTTTACTTACAACCTCGAAGCGAACCGGATGCAGATTTGTAATGTCCAGAACGACAAAAGCATTGTTATCCAGTGCGAATCCATGAGCGTATAATTTGATAAGATATACTCTTTCGTC
>OKUA01001012.1_pt1 | contig 17289 bp, 15 predicted proteins | sample 1606501 | NCBI WGS metagenome assembly OKUA01 (sample SAMEA3879608, study PRJEB24766) | human gut metagenome | biome: human-associated habitat; feature: feces | place: USA | collected 1985/1987
GTCTCAGCGCTTGGCGCTCAAGTATAATACCACATCACCGCCCGGATGTCAACACTTTTTTACTTCTTTTTTCAAGTTTTTTCGCGCTGACTGAAATCGGCTTCATCCTCTTGTATTTTTCAGGCAGAGACTTTTTGTCTGTTATAATGTATTATATAAAGGGCAAAGTATAGACGACGACCTTTATTACGCCAAGGAAAGCCCCCGCTTCCCTTGCACAAATTGTCAAGAGGTTCCGTCTCAAATTTTGTTCCGGAAATTCTCCGTTATTTTTGGCGAAAGCTACAAAACACAAAATGTAGTGGTTCTTCCATTGACATATCACTAAATAGTGATATGATAGTATCAATGAATCACGAGACTTGCGGGTGCCTCTTGCACAAGGAGACACCCGTTCACACTGTATATGCGACACAGGAGGAGCGCTATGAAGATCATCAAACGCAACGGTGCTGAAGTACCTTTCGATATTACCAAGATCATCACCGCTGTCACCAAAGCCAGCGATTCGGTGGGCGGCAAGGCCCGTCTCTCCCGGGAGCAGATCACCGACATCGCCGCAGCCGTGACCGATCAGTGTCAGGCACTCAACCGCGCCATCAGCGTGGAAGAGATACAGGATATGGTGGAGAACCAGCTCATGGACATCAAGGCCCATGACATCGCCCGCCACTATATCACCTACCGCTATATCCAGAGCCTCAAGCGCCAGACCAACACCACCGACGAGCGCATCCTGAGCCTTATCGAGTGCCAGAACGAGGAAGTCAAGCAGGAGAACGCCAACAAGAACCCCACCGTCAACAGCGTCCAGCGCGACTACATGGCTGGTGAGATCTCCAAAGACCTGACCGCCCGCCTGCTGCTGGACCCCGAGATCGTCAAGGCTCATCAGGAGGGTCTCATCCACTTCCACGACTCCGACTACTTTGCCCAGCATATGCACAACTGCGACCTCATCAATCTGGACGATATGCTCCAGAACGGCACGGTCATCTCGGGCACCTATATCGAGAAGCCCCACAGTTTCTCCACCGCCTGCAACATCGCCACCCAGATCATCGCGCAGGTGGCCTCCAACCAGTACGGCGGCCAGAGCATCAGCCTGACCCACCTTGCCCCCTTCGTAGACGTCTCCCGCAAGAAGATCGCCGCTGAGGTCGAGGCTGAGATGGAGGGTCTGGATGTTTCTGCCGAGCGCAAGCGCGAGATCGTGGAGCGCCGCCTGCGCAATGAGATCAACCGCGGCGTCCAGACCATCCAGTATCAGGTCGTCACCCTTATGACCACCAACGGTCAGGCTCCCTTCATCACCGTCTTCATGTATCTGGGTGAGGCCCGCAACGCGCAGGAAAAGGCCGACCTTGCCATCATCATCGAGGAGACCATCCGCCAGCGCTATCAGGGCGTGAAGAATGAGGCCGGTGTCTGGATCACCCCCGCCTTCCCCAAGCTCATCTATGTGCTGGAGGAGGACAACATCCACCCCGGCGACCCCTACTACTATCTGACTGAGCTGGCTGCCAAGTGCACCGCCAAGCGGATGGTGCCCGACTATATCTCCGAGAAGAAGATGCTCGAGCTGAAGGTAGACAAGAACGGCGAGGGCCACTGCTACACCTGCATGGGCTGCCGCAGCTTCCTCACCCCTTATGTGGACCCCGAGACCGGCAAGCCCAAGTATTACGGCCGCTTCAATCAGGGCGTCGTGACCATCAATCTGGTGGATGTGGCCCTCAGCTCCGGCGGCAACTTCGACAAGTTCTGGAAGATCTTCGACGAGCGTCTGGCACTCTGTCACCGCGCTCTGCAGGCCCGCCACAAGCGCCTGCTGGGCACCCCCAGCGATGCCGCCCCCATTCTGTGGCAGTATGGCGCACTGGCCCGCCTCAAGAAGGGCGAGAAGATCGACAAGCTCCTCTTTGGCGGCTACTCCACCATCAGCCTCGGCTACGCCGGCCTGTATGAGTGCGTGAAGTATATGACCGGCAAGAGCCACACCGACGCCGGCGCAAAGCCCTTCGCCCTCAGTGTGATGCAGCATATGAACGACAAGTGCAATGAGTGGAAGAAGGCCGAAAACATGGACTATTCCCTCTACGGCACTCCGCTGGAATCCACCACCTACAAATTCGCCAAGTGCCTGCAGAAGCGGTTTGGCATCGTGCCCGGCATCACCGACAAGAACTATATCACCAACAGCTATCACGTCCATGTTTCGGAGACGATCGATGCGTTCACCAAGCTGAAGTTCGAGAGCGAGTTCCAGAAGCTGTCCCCGGGCGGTGCCATCAGCTATGTGGAAGTCCCCAATATGCAGGACAATCTTGAGGCCGTGATGAGCGTGCTGCAGTTCATCTACGACAACATCATGTACGCCGAGTTGAATACCAAGTCGGATTACTGCCAGTGCTGCGGCTACGACGGCGAGATCAAAATCGTCGAAGACGACGGCAAGTTGGTGTGGGAGTGCCCCAAGTGCGGCAACCGTGACCAGAACAAGCTGAATGTCGCCCGCCGCACCTGCGGCTATATCGGCACCCAGTTCTGGAATCAGGGCCGGACGCAGGAGATCAAGGATCGGGTGTTACACTTGTAATGAACTACGCAACCATTAAATATTATGACATCGCCAATGGGCCGGGGGTTCGCACCAGCGTCTTCGTCTCCGGGTGTCGCCACCACTGCCCCGGCTGCTTCAATGAGGTGGCATGGGACTTCGGTTACGGTGCCCCCTTCGACAAGCCCGTCCGCAACGAGATATTCGCCTCCTGCAAGCCGGATTATATCGCGGGCCTCTCCCTGCTGGGCGGCGAACCGATGGAGCCGGAGAACCAGCGGGAGCTGGTGACTTTCGTCCAGAATTTCAAGGCCCTCTACCCGAAGAAGACCGTCTGGTGCTACTCCGGCTACACATGGGAACAGCTGACCGGCAAGGTCCCCTGTCACGCGCGGTGTGAAGTCACCGACGAGCTGCTGCGTCTGCTGGACGTGCTGGTGGATGGCCGCTTCGTGGAGGCTGAGCACGACATCTCCCTCCGTTTCCGGGGCAGCCGGAACCAGCGTCTGCTGGATGTGCCCAAGTCCCTCGCCGCCGGGCAGCCGGTTTGGTGGCAGGACGAAAAGGTCTTCTCCACCCATACGATGGAATGACAAAAAGAGCGCAGACCTTTCCATGAGCCGAGTGGCTCATCATGGAAGATCCGCGCTCTTTTTCTATCTTTTTGTCGAGGCTTATGATATACTAAAGACGCTGGCCTTCTCCGTCCAGTTGGAAGGAGGTGAGTTCCTATGGATATTACCACATTCATCCTGTCCGTCGCAGCAGGCGTTGTCGCAAACTTCGTCTACAAGTGGCTTGGCGGCTGGTTCAAGGACAGCAAGCACTAAAAGAATGACCCCCCTTTTGAGAGATTGCAGCTCTCTGAGGGGGGTTGTTCTTTCTTCGTGAGTCCTATGTGTGAATTACCACATTCACTATCTTCAGTATATGCAAAATCCCGGAAAAGTCAAGCAGAACGCAGAAAATTTACAGTTCCGGCCCTGCTCACCGCGAGTTGACCATCTCCTCGATGACCCGCAGGAAAGCCATGCCATACCGCGCCGCCTTCTTCTCGCCGACGCCGGTGATGTTCAGGAATTCGTCCATGCTCAGAGGCTTGCTCTGGACCATCTCCCGGAGGGTGGCGTCGCTGAACACCATATAAGCCGGGACGTTCTGCTTTGCAGCGAGACGCTTGCGCAGAGCGTAGAGCGCCGCCAGAAGCTTTTCGTCGGCCTCACTGAGGTCGGTGTTGGCGGCAGCGCGGCGGGCAGACAACCGCCGGGAGTTGGCCGCAGCGCGCTGCTTCGCGGCAGCGGCCCGCTCTTCCACCTCCTGCGCATTCTGCTCGGCAAAGAGGCAGCAGGAGCAGTTGCCGCACTTCTCGGGTGCAGCCTCCCCGAAGTAGTTCAGCATGAACCGCCGCAGGCACTTTTGGGTGGTGGAGTAGAAGGTCATATATTTGAGCCGTTCCTCCGCCTTGCGGGCAGCTTCGGCCTTGACGTCGGCGGGCAGGCCGTTGTCGGCCTCCATCTCCTTGTCGATGAAAAAGCGGATGGTCCGCACGTCGGTGCCGGAGTAGAGCAGGATGCAGCGGGACGGCAGACCATCGCGGCCTGCACGGCCCGCCTCCTGATAGTAGCTCTCAAGGTCCTTGGGCATATTGTAGTGGATGACGAACCGGACGTTGGGCTTGTCGATGCCCATGCCGAAGGCATTCGTCGCCACCATGATCTGGACCCGGTCGTAGAGGAAGTCGTCCTGATTCTTCCGCCGCACCTCGGCGTCCAGCTTGGCGTGATACGCCGCCGCCCGGATACCCCGACTCTGAAGCAGGCGGGCCGTCTCGTCCACCTGCTTGGTGGTGCTGCAATAGACGATGCCCGCGTTGTCTCCCTCCCGCAGCACAAGGTCCAGCAGCTCCTTCGGTTTCTGGCTGGGCAGGGCGCGGCGGGTCTCGAAGTAGAGGTTGGGCCGGTCGAAGCCGGTGGTCACTTCATAGGGCTGATGGAGGTCGAGGTGGCTGCGGATGTCGTCCCGCACCCGGGCCGTGGCGGTGGCCGTGAACGCGCCCACCACCGGGCGGCTGGGCAGGCTGTCCACGAACTCCTTGATCCGCAGATAGCTGGGGCGGAAGTCCTGTCCCCACTGGCTGATGCAGTGGGCCTCATCCACCGTGACCATGCTGATAAGTTTTTCCTGCGCGAACCGCTGGAAGCCCGGCATCTCCAGCCGCTCCGGGGCGACATAGATGATCTTATACCAGCCCTCCCGGGCGCGGTGGAGCATCAGGGCTTTCTGGTTGTCGGTAAGGCTGTTGTTGAGGAAGGCCGCCGCCACACCGGCCTGCACCAGCGCGCCCACCTGATCCTTCATCAGGCTGACCAGCGGCGACACCACGATGGTGATGCCGGGCAGTAGCAGGGCCGGCACCTGATAGCAGATGGATTTGCCCGCGCCGGTGGGCATCACGGCCAGCACGTCCTGCCCGTCCAGCAGCCGCCGGACGATCTCCTCCTGCCCGGGGCGGAAGCTGTCGTAGCCAAAAACTTTTTTTAAGATAGAATGCGGGTCTGCCATGTGCTCCTCCTGCTTTTTGGTTCCTGTAACTGTACTATTATAGCACAGCCCGACCCGAAATGGTATCAAAATGCTTTTCTGCTGTCGTTTTTTGAAGGTATTTGCTGGTCTTCCTAGCTTTTTGTGCGCGAAAATGATATAATAAGAGTACATATCTCCATCTCCGGCCATTTTTTGCTCTTCGCAAGGCCGGGCAAGCACGATAAGGAGCTTATTATTATGCAGCAGAAACTCATTACCTTTGCCGTCCCGTGCTACAACTCGGCGGCCTATATGCGCCATTGCATCGAGACCCTGCTCTCCGCCGGGGAGCAGGCCGAGATCATCCTTGTGGACGACGGTTCCGTGAAAGATGAGACCCCGGCCATCTGCGACGAGTACGCCGCCAAGTACCCCACCATCGTCAAAGCCATCCATCAGGAGAACGGCGGCCATGGTGAGGGCGTCAATCAGGGCATCCGCAACGCCACCGGCCTCTACTACAAGGTCGTGGACAGCGACGACTGGCTGGACACCGATGCCCTCAAAAAGGTGCTCTCCCGCCTGCACACCCTCGTGACCCGCGGCACCGCCCCCGACCTCATGATCTGCAACTACGTCTATGAGCACACCGAGGACGGCACCAGCCATACCGTGCGGTACACCAACGTCTTCCCGCAGGAGCGGCTCTTCACATGGATGCACGTGGGCCACTTCCGCCCCGACCAGAACCTGCTGATGCACTCGGTCCTGTACCGCACCGAGGTGCTGCGCCAGTGCGGTATGGTGCTGCCCAAGCACACCTTCTATGTGGACAACATCTTCGTCTACCAGCCCCTGCCCTTTGTCAAGACCATGTATTATATGGACCTCGACCTCTACCGCTATTTCATCGGCCGCGCCGACCAGAGCGTCAATGAGAGCGTCATGGTCAAGCGCGTGGACCAGCAGCTCCGCGTCACCCGGCACATGATCGACTGTCAGGACCTCGACGCCCTCAAGGGCGAAAAGAAGCTTCGGGTCTATATGCTCCACTACCTCTCGATGATGATGGCGGTCAGCGACATCTTCCTACTGCTGGACGGCAGCGCCGAGGCCAAGGAGAAGCAGAAGGGCCTGTGGCAGTACCTGCGCGAGCACACCAGCGCCGCAGTCTACCGCTCCATCCGCTTCGGTTTCGGCGGCGTGACCAACCTGCCCTTCCCCAAGGGTGACGACATCGTGCTGGGCGGCTACCGCATCGCACGGAAGATCTTTAAGTTCAACTAAATTCACGATTGTTGCATACAACAAGGTCGCTGCGCAGGCAGCGGCCTTGTTTTTCGCCTTTTTCGGTCATTTGTTAAGGATTCTTCAATCATTCCGCCTGAAAAGATGTTGTTTTTTAAGTGATGAGATAGTATAATCCTTTACATGAGCTGCCGGGCCACCCGCTGCAGCCCGAGCATCCAGAAATACCTCGGCATCACCCTGCTGCCTCAGGCCGGTGTGGCGCTGGGCATGGCTGCCGAGGCCGCCGAGCTTTCCGACGGCCACATGGTGCGCAACGTGGTGCTCTTCTCGGTGCTGGTGTATGAGCTGGTAGGCCCCACCCTCACCAAGCTGGCGCTGACCGCCGCCGGGGAGATCATCCCCGAGGGCCGCACCAGCGCCCGCACCGCCAACAAGCCCGAAGTTCCGGTGTCCCTCGACTGAGTTTTCCGCATACTATAAAAGGCACTCCGAAGCGCTTCGGAGTGCCTTTTCGTTTGTGCTTTACTTCAGGATGACTTCGCCGTTCTCGGCGTCCACGGTCAGGCTCCCGCCTGCCTTCAGAGTGCCGTCGATGATGCGCTCGGCGGCAGGGTCTTCCACCGCCTTGCGGATGACGCGGCGGAGGTCGCGGGCACCGAACTTGCCGCCCTGACTCTTGGCCACGAGGGCGGACAGCGCCGCCGGGGTGTAGCGGTAGGCGATGCCCTTCGATTCCATGCTGGGCTTGTACTCGTCCAGCATGAGGGCCGCGATGCCCTCCAGCGTCTGCTGGCTCAGGGGCTTGAAAGCGATGACCTCATCCACGCGGCCAAGGAACTCGGGCCGCAGGAACTGGCTCAGGGCTTTGCGGGTCTTTTCCTCGCTCAGCTGCTCCTCGCTCTTGTTGAAGCCGAGTCCGGAGGTGCTCTTGTCGCCGCTTCCGGCGTTGGAGGTCATGCAGATGACCGTGTTGGAGAAATCCACCGTCCGGCCCTGTGCATCGTTGATCTTGCCCTCGTCCAGAATCTGGAGCAGGATGTTCATGACGTCGGGGTGGGCCTTTTCGATCTCATCGAAGAGGACAACGCTGTAGGGGCGGCGGCGCACCTTTTCGGTGAGCTGACCGGCCTCCTCGTAGCCCACATATCCCGGAGGCGAGCCGATCATGCGGGACACCGCATACTTCTCCATATACTCGCTCATGTCGAGGCGGATGAGGGGGTCAGGGCCGTCAAAGAGCTGGTTTGCCAGCTGCTTGACCAGCTCGGTCTTGCCGACGCCGGTGGGGCCGACGAAGATGAAGCTGGCCGGGCGGCGGCGTCCCGACAGGTCGGCACGGCTCCGCTTGACGGCCTGTGCCACGAGATGGACGGCCTCGTCCTGACCGATGATCTTCTTTTTCAGCTCCGCTTCCAGCCCGGCCAGCTTTGCGAACTCCGTCTCCTGAATTTTTACTGCCGGGATGCCCGTCCACAGCTCGATGACCCTGGCCACATCATCCATCGTGACCCTGATCTCGCTGGCTGCGGCCTGCTTTGCGGGCAGCTCAGCTTCCAGCTTTGCGATGCGGGTCTTCCGCTGGGCCACCTGCTCGTAGTCGATGGCCTCGTTGACGTCGGCAGACTCCATCTCCGCCTCCTCCTGCTTCAGGCCGTCCAGCTCCTTCTGCATCTCGAGGTATTCCGAGATGACCGGGTGGGCAAGGTTGCAGCAGGCGCAGGCCTCGTCCAGCAGGTCGATGGCCTTATCGGGGAGGTAGCGGTCGGTGATGTACCGCTCACTGAGGGTGACGATGGCCGAGAGAACATCCGCCTCCACCTGCACATGGTGGTGCTCCTCGTAATACTTCTTGATGCCGTTCATGACGGCCAGCGTATCGGCCACGCTGGGTTCCTCCACCCGGACGGGCTGGAAGCGGCGCTCAAGGGCCTGATCCTTCTCGATATACTTGCGGTACTCGTTGAAGGTGGTGGCGCCGATGACCTGAATTTCGCCTCTGGACAGGGCAGGCTTGAGGATGTTGCCCGCGTTCATCGCGCCCTCGCTCTCACCCGCCGAGGTGATGGTATGAATTTCATCAATAAAGAGGATGATGTTGCCCGCGGCCTTGACCTCACTGAGCAGGCCCTTGACCCGCTGTTCGAACTGGCCCCGGAACTGGGTGCCGGCCACGAGGCTGGTCAGATCCAGCAGGAAAATTTCCTTGTCCTTCAGGCCCACGGGGACGTCGCCCTTGGCGATCCGCTCCGCGATGCCCTCAGCGATGGCCGTCTTGCCGACGCCCGCCTCGCCGATGAGACAGGGGTTGTTCTTCTGGCGGCGGCTCAGAATCTGAATCGTGCGGTAAATTTCGCGGTCGCGGCCCACGATGTCGTCCAGCCTGCCCTCCCGGGCCTTGCGGGTCAGATTCTCACAATAGGTATCGAGGAATTTGCGGCGGGGCGGCTTCTTGCCGTTTTTCTGGGCCTTTTTGCCGTTTCCAGCTTCGCCCTCCGCCTTGACGCCCAGCGGGAAGGTCGCGCTGGAGCCGGGCACGAGGTCGTCATCTCCCTCGCTCTCCTCGCCCTCCGTCGGCTGGCCCATATTCATCATGAGGGAGAGGGGGTTCGCGTCTCCCATCTCGTCCATCATGCTCTCCATCCGGTTTTCCATGTTGTCCATGTCCTCGTCGGACATCCCGAACTGCTTCATCAGGTCCTCGACGGGCTTGATGTGCAGTTCACGGGCACAGTGCAGGCAAAAGCCTTCATTTTTCATCTGGCCGTTCTCCATCCGCTGGACGAAGATGATGGCCGGACGTTTCTGACAGCGATTGCAGACCATATAGGTTCCTCCTAAGCTCCCCTTTACAGGAAGGGGTTGAACAGATTGAATGCTTTATAGTAAAGGCTGCTGCTCATGACCGTGTCGTTCAGGACGGTCAGATTGCCGCCCGTGATGACGATGATGGCCCACACGACGCACAGTACAAGGTAGATGTCCATCGTGCTGGCGATGCAGCCGGTGAGCCAGCCCAGCCAGCGGTTGACGGTGCCGATGACCGGCAGCCGGTTGACGAGGCCCAGCACAGTGACCAGCATACTCACCAGCATCCGCAGCAGGGCAAAGGTCACGAAAAAGAGCACCACCGAGATGACCGGCGTCAGCAGCGGGGCCAGCACCTTCTGGACGATGACGTCCGCCAGCACCACGGCGTTGTCGCTGAGCACGGCTGAGATGGAGCGCTCGCAGGCCTCCACGATGGAGGTGCGGAAGCTCTCGGGCAGAAAGCCCGCGTACTTATCCGCGATGCCGGTCAGGTCAACGACCCCTCCGGCAGAGATGCTCTCGGCGATCTGGGTGCGGAAGCTCCCAGCCAGAAACCGCTGGAACACCTCGACGGCAGCCCAGCCCGAAAAGACCCGGGCACCCACGAGGCTGAAGACGTTCCCACCCAGCTGGACGCTGGCCGCGAGGAAGCCCTTGCGGGCGTAGCGCACGGCTAGCAGCAGCCAGACCACGGTACATACTATATCAAAAAGAAATGACGGATTCTTGAACATACCTTATTTTCCTTATTCTATCATGGATTGCCCGAGGCACTGGTTTCCGCCTCGGGAGGAGTCAGCACCTGCACGGTGTTGCCGCAGAAGACCAGCAGCTGCTTCCGGTCGGCCAGCAGGCCCTGCGGCCGGGCGGAAAGGCTCTGCTGCCACTGGGAGGCACCGTCGGTGGAGAGACACTCCACGCCGCTGTCGGTGAGCAGATAGAAGCTCTGCCCGGCCCGGACGATGCGGTTGGCCGCCTGCACCTGCGCTGTGCCCTCCACGTTCAGCTCACGATCCAGCATCACCGCCTGACAGAGCTGGCCGGAGGCCAGCAGCAGGGCGGCATTGCCCGAGGCATCCACCGAGATGTCCCGGAGGGTCTGGCCGGTGAAGTCGTAGGCAGCTTTTTCGCCGCCCGATGCGTTGTAGAGGACGGCGCGGCTGTCGCAGAGGGCCAGTACACTCTGGGCGCTGGGCCAGCTCAGCCACTGGGCCGCGCCGCTGCCGCTGCCCACAAGGACAGGGTCGCCCTGCGCCAGCGTGACGATGTAGAAATTCGTCACCATCTGCCCGCCGCTGACCGTCACCGCCGCCACCGCCAGCCGCCGCCCATCCGGCGAAAAGGCCATCCGCAGCGGCGTGCCGTCGGTGGTGGTGAGGCTCCAGCTCAGCTGCTCCTCCATCGAGGAGGAGTAGATCCGCAGTCTGGCGGCGCTGCCGGGGTCTTCGGTGACGACGGCCAGCGTGCCGTTGTCGGCCATCGCGCAGAGGGTGATGCTGTTCTCCATCGTCTTGGTGTAGAGGTTCTGGGTGCGGCTCTCCACCCGCAGCTCATTGCCCGAGCGGTTGTAGAGCACGAAGCGGTTCTTGCCCGCCGCCAGCGCTGGCCGGGCGTAGCCGCTCTGGATGGCGTTGAGGCGGGTGCCAGTGCGGGACCAGACCACGCACCCCTCTTCCCCCAGCTCCACAAAGCTTCCGTTCAGGGCGGCAAGCTGCTCCACCTCCATGACGCCGGTCTGCTGGGGCCAGCCCGTCCCCGGAAAGAGCAGGATGCGGGCCGTGTCGGCCCAGTCCTTGGCCATTGCCACCGAGCTGCCCACAAAGCCGGTGGCGAACAGCACCACCAGCGTCAGCGCCGCGACAATGAGCGCGGTGCGCCGGATGCGCCGGTTCCGCACCCGGGCGCGGGCCTGCTCGAGGTACTCGACCCGGCCCTCCGAAAGCGGCTCGTCCGACGCGGGCCGGAAGCCTCGATGCTTCTTTCTCATACGTTCCTGTCCCCTTCCTGCAACGACAGTGCTCCCAAAGGGGGCATTCCCCCTCCGGGAGCACCGGTCGTGTTTGTGTTAATCGTAGTCCACGCTCTTGAGGAAAAGCCCCTTTGCCGCCAGCGTCGGGCCGGCGTTTTTCCGGTCGCAGCTGGCGAGGATGCCCGGCACCGCCTCGGGCGCAAGACGGCCTGCGCCCGCCTCGCAAAGGGTGCCCGCGAGGATGCGCACCATGTTGTAGAGGTAGCCGTCTGCCGTCACCGTGATGTCGATGTCGTCGCCCCGGCGCTCGACCTCACAGGCCGTGATGGTGCGCACGGTGTCGCCGTGGGCGGCCGCCGAGCTGCCCGAAGCGCAGAGGGCAAGGAAATCGTGCGTCCCCACAAAATACTGTGCCGCCTGCTGCATCCGGTCGGCGTCCAGCCGCCCCGGCACCTTGGTGTAATAGCGGGAGGCGAAGGGCGAGTCGATCGGACTGTTGTGGATGCGGTAGAGGTAGGTCTTTGTGTGGGCCGCATAGCGGGCGTGGAAGTCGTCGGGCACCACCCGCGCCTCCAACACCCGGATGTCCGGGGGAAGATGCTGATTGAGGGCCAGCGGCAGCTTTGCCGCCGGGATGCGGGTGTCGGCGTGGAAGTTAAGCATGAAGCCCAGCGCGTGGACGCCTGCGTCGGTGCGGCTGCAGCCCTTGATGTCGGGGCGGCTGCCCAGCACCGCCTCCAAGGCGTCCTGAAACGCAGCGGCCACGCTCCGCCCGTTGGGCTGCACCTGAAACCCACAGTAGTTGGTGCCGTCGTAGGCTAAAGTAAGAAGATAGTTCATCTACGAAATTACAACTTTCCCGTTCGTATCATTCAAAATCGGAGAAACGAGAAAAAAGCTTTTAGCGGAGCGGCTTAGCTTTTTTCCGTTTCGACTTCCTCTTTGGGGTCTGAAAGGGGCGAGCAGCCCCTTTCTCGTGGATCCAGCGCGTCGAAATCGCTGGTGGTTTTCTGGTTCTCTTTTGACACCAAAAGAGAACAAATTCCTCGCTCTTTAGAAGTTCGGGAACACCAGCCTCGACGCCAGGATCACTGCAAAGCAGGCGAGGCAGACCGCGAGGTCGATGTAATCCTGTCTCGTGCAGCGCAGCACCTTGAGGCGGGTGCGGCCGTCGCCGCCGCGGTAGCAGCGGCACTCCATGGCCATGGCCAGCTCGTCGGCACGGCGGAAAGCCGAGATGAACAGGGGCACCAGTACCGGCACCAGCGCCTTGATGCGCTCCGTCATCTTGCCGTTGTCCAGCTGTGCGCCGCGGGCCTTCTGGGCGTTCATGATCTTATCGGTCTCCTCGATGAGGGTGGGGATGAACCGCAGCGCGATGCTCATCATCATCGCCAGCTCGTGCACCGGGAAGTGGAGCTTCCCGAGGGGCTTCAGCAGCTGCTCGATGGCATCCGTCAGGACGATGGGGCTGGTGGTGTAGGTCAGCAGGCTGGTGCCTGCGATAAGGGCCATGACACGGACGGCCATCAGCACAGCATACCGGATGCCCTCCGCGTAAACGGTCAGAAAACCGAACTGAAACACCGGGTCGCCCTCGCCTGAAACGAAGAAGAGGTTCAGCACCGCCGTAAAGACGATGATGGGGAAGATGGGCTTCAGGCTCTTGACGATGAGCCGGAAGGGGATCTTTGCCACCGCATACATCACAGCGAGGAAGACCAGCGAAAGCGCAAGGCCCAGCGGGTTCGACGCCGCAAAGAGCAGCACGATATACAGGATGGTCAGCACCAGCTTGAGCCGGGGGTCAAACCGGTGGACGAGGCTGTTGCCCGGGAAGTGCTGGCCGATGGTAATATCTCTCAGCATCCGGCTGCACCCCCTTCCTGCGTATTTTCATTCCGGGGCAGAACAAGGGTCTCTCCCGCATCCCGCCGGGCCTTTGCCGCCAGAATGGTCTTGACGGCGTAGGGGATGGTGTAGACGTCCGCCGGGACATCCACCCCCATCTCTCGCAGCTTGAGGAAGATCTTCGTCACCTGCGGGACGGAGAGGCCCAGTTCCAGCAGCTCCGGCGCACGGGCGAAGACCTTTTCCACCGTGTCGTACATGGCGATTTTCTTCCGGCTCATCACCAGCACCTTGTCAGCGTACTTGGCGATGTCCTCCATGCTGTGGGAGACGAGCAGCACGGTGGTGCCGGTCTTTTTGTGGTAGTCCTTCACCTCCGAGAGGATCTCATCTCTGCCCTCGGGGTCGAGGCCCGCCGCAGGCTCGTCCAGCACGAGGATGCGGGGCTTCATGGCCATGACGCCGGCCACGGCCACACGGCGCTTCTGACCGCCGGACAGCTCGAAGGGGCTGCGCTCCAAAAGCGCCTCATCGAGGCCGACGAACCGGGCCGCCTCGTGGACGCGCGCGTCGATTTCCGCCTCGTCCAGCCCCATGTTCTTGGGGCCAAAGGCGATGTCCTTGTAGCAGGTCTCCTCGAACAGCTGGTACTCCGGGTACTGGAACACCAGACCGGTCAGAAAGCGGAAATCTCTTATCTTTTCCGGCTCGGCCCAGAGGTCGCGGCCATCAATGATGATCTTACCGCTGGTGGGCTTGTTCAGTCCGTTCATATGGGTGATGAGGGTGCTCTTGCCGGAGCCGGTGGCTCCGATGATGCCCACGAAATCGCCCTCTTCCACCTCAAAGCTCACGTCGTCCAGCGCAGTGACCGCATTCGGCATACCGGGATTGTAGACATAGCTCAGGTGTTCTACTTTGATGATGCTTGCCATGCTTCCGCCCCCCTTATTTCAGCAGCTCATACAGAGCCTGTGCGCATTCGCCGGTGTCGATGATGCCCTCGGGCAGGGGGATGCCGGCCTTGACCAGCTCATCCCGCAGCTCTGCGGCCTGCGGCACATCGAGGCGGAGGGCGCGGACCTTCTCGGTCTGGCTGAACACCTCTTTCGGCGTGCCCTCCATCACCACATTGCCCCCGCTCATCACCAGCACACGGTCGGCCTGTGCGGCCTCCTCCATGTAGTGGGTGATGGACACCACGGTAATGCCCATGTCCTTGTTGAGGTGGTGGATGGTCTGCATCACCTGCTCACGGCCCCGGGGGTCGAGCATGGCGGTGGCCTCGTCGAGGATGAGGCAGTCGGGCCGCATGGCAACGACGCCTGCGATGGCCACTCGCTGCTTCTGGCCGCCCGAGAGGTTGTGGGGCACCCGCTCCCGGAACTCGTAGATGCCCGCCATCTTCATGGCGTCATCGACGCGGCGGCGCATCTCCTCCGGTGGGACGCCGAGGTTTTCCAGCGCAAAGGCCACGTCCTCTTCCACCACCGTCGCCACGATCTGGTTGTCGGGGCTTTGGAACACCATGCCCACGGTCTGGCGGATGTCGTAGAGCTTGTCCTCGTCGGCGGTGTCCATCCCCTCGACGTACACCTTGCCCTCCTCCGGCAGGAGGATGGCATTGAAATGCTTGGCAAGGGTAGACTTGCCGCAGCCGTTCGCGCCCAGCACGGCCACGAACTCGCCCCGCCGGACCTGCATGGAGACACCGTTGAGCGCGTAGCCCGGCTGCTCCGAGTCATAGCGGAACTTTAAATTTTCTGCTGTCAGTATCGTTTCACTCATTTGTTTTCTCTTTCTGGTGGTGCGCCCCTCCGAAAGGGGCTGTACCCCATACTATAAGGTGGTCAACCTCTCCGTCACGGCTGACGCCGTGCCACCTCTCCTATCGAGGAGAGGCCTTGGCATTCCGGAAAGTTCCGCCTCTTCGCCAGAGGCTCCCCTACAAGGGGAGCTGGCGCGAAGCGCCTGAGAGGTTGTACGAAGGAGAGCCTGACCGTGAGCCGCAGCGATGACGGAAAGGTTTAGCAAAGACGGGCCTACCCATGAGCCTCTGGGAGCCTTTTCACCCCTAAACCTGCGCGAAAGGGCCTGAAACCTGCGTGAATCGCACTTGCGGGGGGCGGCGGGGCAAGTTATAATAGAATTACCGAAACACACCGCACGAATGGAGGAAACGACCATGAAGCGAACGAAACTTTTAGCCCTTGCCCTCGCGGGCGTGATGGTGCTGGCCCTGCTCACCGGCTGCTCGGACAGCAGCTCCAAAGCCAAGCAGGTGGAAGAGTGCTTCCGCTCTCGGATGCAACAAAAGGGTGACTATCAGAAGGACGAGACGCTGGACAAAAAGCTCGAGGTCATCGCACAGCAGTTCCTGCCGGACTGGCTGGATGATAGAAATGGTGGGCTGACCGAGGATGCACGCAACATCATTAGAGATGAATTGAGTGACTATGTGATTGCAGGCGGCGTTACACCTTGGGTCGGAGAAGTGAAGCCGGGCCAGAGTGCGCTGGCGCAGGCGGAGAGTATGAAGAAATGCAGGGGTCTAACGTATGATACTTCTTATGAGTCACAGCCTCTGTACGCCATAGCCTTTACAATGACGGGCGAGAAGAGTGACGGCCACCGCTATTACCTCGCACTGGTAATGGAAGCCACCGTCAAGACCCCGCAGACTTGACAGAGGAGGAGAGAGACTACTGCTTGGTGATGCTTGTGTTGGCCTGAGTGGGGGGCTGAGGGGATAACCTCTCCGTCATCGCTTGCGCGATGCCACCTCCCCTATCGAGGGGAGGCTTTGGCATACCGGAAAGCCTCGCCTCTTCGCCAGAGGCTCCCCTACAAGGGGAGCTGGCGAGGAGCTTGCGACGAGACTGAGAGGTTGTACGAAGGACAGCCTGAGCGTGAGCCGCAGGCGTGACGGAGAGGTTATCCTAAAGTTTGAGACGAGAGGAATAAAACGATGATCACCACGGACGAACTGAAAGTACAGCTGGCCGACTACGGCAAGGCTGTGAAAGACCTGGAAGAGGCGCTGGCCATCGACGCCTCCCGCAAGCGCGTGCAGGAGCTGGAGCACACCATGTCCCGCCCCGGCTTTTATGATGATGCAGAGCTGAGCAAAAAGGTGTTTGACGAGGTCGGCGACCTGAAGGGCAAGCTGAACCGCTTCGAGAAGCTGCAGGGCCTCTACGACGACGCCGAGACCATGCTGGTCATGCTGGACGAGGAGTACGACCCCGAGATGGTGCCCGAGGCCGAGGAGGCCGTCAACGCAGTGGGCAAGGCGGTGGACGAGCTGCAGCTGATGACCATGCTGAACGGCGAGTACGACCACAGCAACGCCATCCTGACCTTCCACGCCGGTACCGGCGGCACCGAGGCGCAGGACTGGGCCGAGATGCTCTACCGGATGTACAACAAGTGGGCACAGGCCCACGGCATGACCGTGGAGGTGCTGGACTATCAGGACGGCGACGAGGCCGGCATGAAGAGTGCTTCCATGATGGTCAAGGGCGCCAACGCCTACGGCCTGCTCAAGAGCGAGAATGGCGTGCACCGCCTGGTGCGCATCAGCCCCACGGATGCCAAGAAGCGCCGCCAGACCACGTTTGCCGGCGTCGAGGTCATCCCCGTGCTACCCGATGATATCGACATCGAGATCAGTCCCGATGACATCCGCGTGGACGTGTACCACGCGAGCGGCCCGGGCGGCCAGGGCGTTAACACCACCGACTCCGCCGTGCGCGTGACGCATTTCCCCAGCGGCATTGTGGTCACCTGCCAAAACGAGCGCAGCCAGATCCAGAACAAGGCCGCGTGCATGCAGATCCTCAAGGCTCGCCTGTACGAGATTGAGCTCGAGAAGCGTGCCGAGGCGCTCGATGAGATTCGCGGACCCAAGACCACGATTGGTTTTGGCAACCAGATTCGCAGCTACGTGCTCTACCCGTACCAGATGGTCAAGGATCTGCGCTCGGGCGTGGAGACCAGCAATGTCGAGGCTGTTCTTGACGATGGCGACCTGGACCCGTTTGTTATTGGCTACCATCGCTGGGCCACCGGCAACGCTGACGCGGAGACCCCGTCTGCATAAACCGCCCGGTTTATGTGGAAATGGATTAAAACCCTCCCAGCAGGGTGGTTTTGTATCCAGAGCAAACCCTGCGCAGGGGTGGTTTTTGTCCGGCGAATCGGTATAATCGAATACAAGAAGAAGTTCAAAGCGCATCCGATGGGGTACGCTTTTTTGAGGGGGGCAGCATGGCATATCGTCTGGACATCAAGCGCATTCTTTCGATGAACTTCTTTCACGACCTGC